>Ga0307421_1000473_pt1 | contig 25847 bp, 26 predicted proteins | sample SalMarWE160270MG_FD_202163 | JGI IMG/M metagenome (GOLD analysis project Ga0307421, IMG submission 202163) | Salt marsh sediment microbial communities from the Plum Island Ecosystem LTER, Massachusetts, United States - WE1602-70 | ecosystem: Environmental > Aquatic > Marine > Intertidal zone >... | reverse complement strand
TCGCCCTGCCCCATGTGGGCGAGAAGAGCGTGCCCGCCGAAGGGGGCTATCCCGAGGACCCGGCTCCCGAGGAACGGTGGGTGCTGGCCCGTCTGCACGAGGTGACCAAGAGGTTCGACACGCTCGGTGACGAGTACCGATTCAGCGATGCCTACGCCATGCTCTATACCTTTGCCTGGTCTGAGGCCTTCGACTGGTTCCTCGAATTGGCCAAGGCCCCGCTGCGTGAAGAAGACTCCGGCACGGTGGCTCACACCGTGGGGGTGGTCCTGCGCGACCTCATCAAGCTGTTCCACCCGGTGATTCCGTACCTCACCGAGGAGCTGTGGTCGTATCTTGTTGGTGATGGCCTGCTGGCCGGATCGTCCTGGCCTCAGCCGCCGCCGTACGAGGCACCCGAAGGATTCGACGTCTTCCGCGATGTGGTGGTGGGCATCCGCAGATTCAGGGCCGAGCACGGCCTTGGTCCCCGTCATCCGCTCGACATCGTGATCTTTGATCCGGAAGGGGTGGCTGCCGATTGGTGGCCCCGCCAGCTGGAGTCTCTGGCGGGAGCCGAGCCGGAGTGGGCCGCAGCGGCTCCAGAACGATCGGGCCGGACCCGTTTTGTGGTGAGTCCGCTGGAGGTTTACATCTCGCTGGAAGGGATCGTTGCAGTCGAGGCAGAACGGGAGCGCCTGAACAAGGCGATCGGCAACGCCGAGGACGGCCTGGCTCGGACGGAGGGCAAACTGGAGAACCCGCAGTTCCGCGAGCGAGCGCCTGCGGAGGTGGTGGCGAACGAAGAGGCCAAGGCTGCGGAGCTCGGCCGCCGCCTGGAGCGACTCCGGGCGCAGCTGGACGAACTGGGGTAGGGCCACGAATTACGCCGATGCCATCGCCTATCTCGACGGTCACATTGGCCGCGGGGTGAAACCCGGGCTGGAACGCATTTCCGGGCTGCTGGAGTTCATGGCGGATCCTCATCGCGGCTACCCGGTGATTCACATCGCCGGCACCAACGGCAAGACCTCGACGGCGCGTATGGTGGCGGCGATCCTCCTCGAGCACGGCCTGACCCCGGGCTTGTTCACCTCGCCCCATCTCCAGGTGATCGAGGAACGTTTTGAGACGGGCGGCGAGCTGATGACCCAAGAGGAGTTTGCCGCCGCCGTCGAGGAGGTGAAGCCGATCGTCGACATCTTTGAGGAGCGCGGCGGCGACGGCATTACCTACTTCGAGCTGACCACCGCTCTGGCCTTCTCATGGTTCGCTGAGCGTGCCGTCGACGTGGCCGTCGTCGAGACGGGGCTGGGAGGCCGCCTCGATTCGACCAACGTCGTTGAGAGCGAGGCGGCCGTGGTCACCACGATAGGACTGGAGCACACGGAGTTCCTGGGGGACAACCTCGGCGCCATCGCCGCCGAGAAGGTGGCGATTCTCGACGATGGTCGGGTTCTCGTTACTGGCGACTTGCCGGCCGAAGCTCTGGAGGTGGCGCAGCGGCGGGTGGAGGCGACGGGGTCAACTTGGCTGCGCCTGGGAACAGAATTCGGCATTCGCGAGGCGCGGGCGGCCGATGGAGGCTGGAACGTCGATCTGCAGGGGGTATACCGCGACTACGAGGAGATGCTGCTCCGCCTGCACGGGCGGCATCAGACGGTGAATTGGGCCAACGCTGTGGCCGCCGTCGAGGCACTGTTCGGGCGAAGTCTCGATAACGACGCAGTGGTGGCGGCGGCCTCGAAGGTGGCGTTGCCCGGGCGCATGGAGGTAGTCGGCCGCGATTCGGCCGTCATGCTTGATGGGGCGCACAATCCGGCGGGCGTGGCGGCACTGGCGGCGGCGCTGTACGAGGAGTTCCCGGCCACCAGGTGGTCGCTGGTGTTCGGGGTTATGGTCGACAAGGACGTTGCCGAGATGTTGCGGGTGCTGGCCCCTCATGTGGATTCTCTCCATGCGGCGGCGGCCGCAGATGGGCGCGCTCGTCCCGCCGAGGATTTGGTCGCCGCCGCGGCCGAAGCCGGCATCGAGGAGGCTATCGCCCACGGCAGCGTGGCTGAGGCGGTGGCGGCAGCGCAGGCCGATGACGGACCGCTGCTCGTCACCGGCTCTTTGTACGTTGTTGGAGAGGCCCGCACTGCAATCACGCTCGGGTGAGGTACCATCCCGGCCGATCCGAGGAGTTCATGGTGGAGAGCACGTTCGTCATGGTGAAGCCCGATGGGGTCGAGCGCGGTCTCGTCGGCGAGGTCATCAATCGTCTGGAGCGCAAAGGCCTTCGCCTCGAGGCGATGCGCATGATGGAGATCGGCAGCGACTTGGCCCGCCGGCACTACGAGGAGCACGTCGACAAGCCGTTTTTCGGCGATCTGGTGGCCTTTGTCACCAGGGGCCCGGTGGTGGTCATGAAGTGGTCTGGTGAAGGCGCCATCGGTGTGGTGCGAGCGCTTATGGGCAGCACTAACCCGCGTGATGCTTCACCGGGGACCATTCGGGGGGATTACGGTGTGCAGTTGACGGAGAACATCGTGCACGGGTCGGACTCGGCTGAGAGCGCGGAACGCGAACTCCAACTCTTCTTCTAGGGCAGGTACACTCTCCAGCAACCCAACGGGGGCTGTAATGCCGGGCGCTATGCCTCTCGCTGGCCGCGACATGGCCATCGATCTAGGGACCGCGAACACTCTGGTGTATGTGCGCGGCCAAGGCATTGTGCTCAATGAGCCCTCCGTGGTCGCCATCAATACCCGTGATCACCGGGCGCTCGCCGTGGGTATGGAGGCGAAGCGCATGATTGGGCGGACCCCTTCTCACATCCAGGCGGTGCGGCCTCTGCGAGACGGCGTCATTGCCGATTTCGACATCACCGAGAAGATGCTGCGCTACTTCATCAAGAAGGTGCAGCCGCGGCGCTGGGCTCGTCCCCGGATCATCGTTTGTGTCCCGTCGGGAATCACCGGGGTCGAGCGGCGCGCGGTTGAGGAGGCGGCCTACCACGCCGGCGCCCGCCGCGCCTTCACCATCGAAGAGCCCATGGCGGCCGCCATAGGGGTGAACCTTCCCATCTACGAGCCGACGGGCTCGATGATTGTGGACATTGGAGGCGGGACCACCGAGGTTGCCGTCATATCAATGGGCGGCATTGTGGTGTCCAAGAGTGTGCGAATTGGCGGCGACGAGGTGGACGAGGCCATCGTCAACTGGGTCAAGAAGGAATACAACCTCCTCCTCGGCGATCGTACTTCCGAACAGCTGAAGATGGCGATCGGCTCGGCATGGCCCTTCTCGGAGGAGCCGAACGCCGAGATTCGCGGTCGTGATTTGGTCACCGGACTCCCGAAGACGGTCATCGTCACCGCACAGGAGGTGCGTGAGGCCGTTGAGGAGCCGGTGCAGGGCATGGTCGACGCCATCAAGTTCTGTCTGGACAAGACGCCGCCGGAGCTTGCTGCCGACATGATGGAGCGTGGCATCATGGTCACCGGCGGCGGAGCGCTGCTGCGAGGGCTCGATGTTCGTATTGCCAACGAGACCGGTACCCCCGTCTTGACTGCGGAGCGCCCGCTGCTGTCGGTGGTGTTGGGATCGGGATATTGCCTGGAGGACTTTGATGTTCTGCAGGAACTCCTGACATCCACCGGCCAGCTCTAGCCATGACTCCCCAGGCCGGAGGCGGTCGGGGCGTTGGGAGCCGGTGATGTGGAGACCGTCGCCACTAGATCGAACCACCTCGGTGTTCATCTCGCTCGTGGTGGTCTCGATGACTCTCATTACCTTCGATCTCCGTGCCTCGGAAGGGGCCGGGTTTGGGGACACGCTGCGAGAAGGTTTTCAGACGGTTTTTGAGCCGGTGCAGCGCGGAGTGAGCGCGGTGACCCGGCCCATCGTCGGTTTCTTCGAGGGCATCTCTGATCTTTCCAGCCTGCGCGATGAGAATCGTGACCTTCGTGAGCAAGTAGCCCAGCTCGAGCAGGAGCTGGCCGAGACGGAGGCGCTGGAGCGGCAGGTGCGTGAGCTCGAAGAGATTCTCGGCATCGAACCGCCGGAAGGGCTCGAGAGTGTTGTCGGCCAGGTACTGGCGGTGGGCCCTTCCGAGTTTGACCACATCCGGCTCATCGACAAGGGCCGCGACGACGGCATAACCGTGGACATGCCGGTGATAGATGAGGGTGGCCTTGTCGGCAGGGTGGTGGCGGTGACGGATACGGCGGCGCGGGTCCGGTTGATCACCGACCCCACCATGAAGATAGCGGTTCGGGTGGAGAGAACCGGTGAGATCGGGTATCTCGTGGGGCGGGGCAACGGTCCCATGGCCCTGGAGATGATCAACACGAACGCGGTCCTTGTCGAAGGTGACCTTCTCGTCACCGCGGGCAGCCGGTATCCGGCGGGGATCAGTGTGGCCCGTGTCGCGGAAGCAGCTCGGGCCGAACTCGGCTTCACCCTCCGGACGACGGCGATACCCACTTCCGAAGTCACCCGTGTCGATTTTGTCGAGGTGCTGATCTTCACGAGCGATGATGTTGAGATCGCCGAGCTCGAGGGCGATGAAGACGGTTCGGTGGATACGCCCCCGGATCAAGGTGAGCCCACAGAGGGCGGGCCGGAGGAGAATCCGGTGACCACCGAACCCGGAACGACGCTGAACCCGTGAAGTGGCGCAGAGCGATCGTCGTTGTCGCCATCATCGTGTTGACCGCGGCTATGCAGACGACGGTGTTTGTCCGTCTCAGGCTCTTTGGTGCGGCCCCGCAGCTCGGGGTGCTTGTGGTCATCGCTATGTCGCGGAACCTGGAGCCGATTGAATCTCTTCTGTACGGCTTCGGCACCGGGCTGCTTCTCGATCTGCTGGCAGAGACTCCGTTGGGGTTGTGGGCCCTGGTCTGTGCCGCGGTGGCCTACACAACGGTGCGGCTGCGGCGGCGCCTCGAGGACGAGGTGACGCTTCTGGGTCCGGCGGTGTTCGTGTTCACCTTCGGCGCACTCGCTCTATTCGCCATCCTCAGTACGATCTTCGGTCAGAAGACATTCTCCAACGCAGGGTGGGTGGGCTTCATGATGCTCCCCGCGCTCTACAACTCTCTGCTCGCCGTCCTGGTGCTTCCGCTTATCACGAGGCTGATCCCGGGGGCCGGACGCCGGTACGACACTGTGAGGTGGGACCTGTGACCCGCGGCTGGCGAGTTGTCACCTTGGGTGTGGTGTTTATCGCCTTTTTCACCGTTGTTGTGCTGCGGCTCTGGTATCTGCAGGTGAGCACGCTGGCTTCGGCACTGGAGACGTCGTACCTGCAGCGCATCCGGGTCGTCACCATCGAGGCGCCGCGCGGCGACATCTACGACCGCGACGGGCTGCAACTGATGGCGGGCACCCGGGCCACGCTCGGGCTTGTGGTCGATCGGAAGCTTGTCACCGAAGACCGTGAGGGTCAGCTGATCAACAACCTGGCGGCTCTGCTCGGTGTGCCTCCGTCGGAGATCCGGGCCGAGTTCGACGAGCAGGGCCTCGGCGAGCGATTCCGGCTCAGCGACGATATCGGTGAGGCGACCGGGCTGTTCGTTCTCGAGCACACCGAGGACTTCCCCGGGGTGACCATCGAGCCGGTTCCGGTCCGGGTCTACCCCATGGGGGAAGTGGCGGCGCACGTCATCGGCTACGTCGGGGCGCCGGCTGAGGACGACCTGAGGCGGCCTGAGATCACCATCCGCGATCGGGTGGGACGATTCGGCATCGAGGGAGAGTACGACCGGCTCTTGAGGGGGACTCCGGGCACCATTTACTACGAAGTGAATGCCCGGGGCGAGGTTCTGGGGATTATCGAAGAGGAGCCGCCGATTGCCGGTGCGAGCGTCATGACCACCATCGACATCGAGCTGCAGCGTTTTCTGGAAGACTCGCTGTACGACGGAATCTCGCTGGCGCGTCAGGATGGCGAGGACGTCATCCGCGCCGCCGGAGTGGTGCTCGACCCGCGTGATGGCTCGGTGCTGGCGATGGCGTCGGTACCTGCCTACGACCCCAGCTTGCTCTCTGACGGCACGCTCACCCAGGAGGAGTGGGCCGGGATGTCCGAGAAGGCGGTGCTCAACAACTTCGCCATCCAAGGGCTCTACCCGCCGGCATCCGCCTTCAAGGCCGTCCCCTATACGCTGGCGCTCGAGAACGAGATCTGGCCTGAGGTCGAGCAGGAGGAATACCGGCATTTGCTCGACCCCAACGATCCATCGTCGTTCTATGCCGACGGCGATCTTGAGTTTCCGGAGACTCCACCCTTCCACGACTGGAAGGTGCACGGTCTCGTCAACATCAACACGGCGTTCCAGGTGTCGGCCGACAACTACTTCTGGGGTATCGCCCTCAAGATCTGGTACGACGAGGATCAGAACCTTCTTCAGGATTGGGCTCGAGCTTTTGGGTACGGCACCGAGACGGGCATAGATCTTCCCTACGAGCTGGCCGGGATTGTCCCCGATCGTGATTGGTTCGCCTATCACCAGTTCAACAACACCGGCCTGGTGCGCGCCGAGGGCCCCTGGTCGGGCGGTGATCTGATGAACGTCGCCATCGGCCAGGGCGCCATGGTGGCCACTCCGCTGCAGGTGGCGAACTCCTATGCAGCAATGGCCAACGGGGGAACACTGTGGCGGCCTCGGGTGGTCGATTCGGTGCGCGATGCAGAGAACCAGACGATCTTCTCGAATCCGCCGAGCGTTATTCGGACCATCGACATATCGGACGAGACGGTGCGAAACTTCCTCTCCGACCTGCATGGTGTCGTCGCCAATGAGGGTGGGACGGCCCACAAGGCGTTTGAGGGTTTTGGAGACAGCTTCGAACGGGTCGGAGGCAAGACCGGCACTGCCCAGATTCTGGTGGCGATCGAGGAAGACGAGCAGGACATAGATACCGCCTGGTTTGTCGGCGTGGCTCCGCTTGATGATCCCCAGTATGTGGTGGCGATTGTGGTGGATCAGGGTGGAAGCGGCGGGAAGATCGCAGCACCGGTGGCGCGGGCCATCCTGCAGTATGTGATGGGCGAAGACGTCGATCGGATCATCCTGGGCGAGGACACAGACTGATGGCGCTGGGCGCTCGCCTCGAGATTTCTCCCCGCACCAGCCGGCGCCCCGATTTTGTGGTGATCACGACGCTGCTTGCCCTCAGCGCGATTGGCCTCACCCTCATCTACAGCGTCACCGCGCCGCGTCTCGAGGCGCTGGGGCTGAGCCGTTTTGAAGATGTGGCCCGACAAACCGTTTTCGTCGCCGGGGGTCTCGGCGTGTTCGCGCTTGCTTCGCTCGGCAGCGACCGGCAGTGGAGGCTGATGACGCCGTATGTCTACGCGGCGACCCTCCTGCTCCTGGTGCTGGTGTTGACGCCGATAGGGGCCGAGCGCTACGGGGCCCAGCGCTGGATTCCGTTGGGGATTCTCGATTTGCAGCCCTCGGAGTTCGCCAAACCGGCGCTCATACTTGCGCTGGCCGCTCTTCTTTCCTCTTCGGATGAGGAGCACATGTCGTGGACACGTATTGGCCAGGTCGTGCTCCTCACCGCGGTCCCTTCGGTCCTCATCTTCCAGCAGCCCGACCTGGGCACGATGCTCGTGTTCGGGTTTGTCGCGGTGGCGATGTTGTTTGTCGCCGGGACCTCTTTCCGGCAGATCGCATTGCTGCTGCTGTTTGGCATCATCGCCATCTTTATTGCGTTCCAGCTCGACATTCTCAAGGACTATCAGTTGGCCCGGCTGACCGGCTTTCTCAATCCGGCGAGTGAAACTTCGAGCACGGTCAACTACAACCAGCTACAGAGCCAGATCGCTGTTGCCTCGGGCGGGATCTCTGGGACGGGCCTGTTTGAGGGCACCCTGACCAATCTCGCCTTTGTGCCGTCGCAGCAGACTGACTTTATCTTCACTGCGGCGGCGGAGCAGCTCGGGTTTGTCGGAGCCGTTGTCATCCTCGGCCTTTTTGCGCTGATGTTGTGGCGACTCTTTGTGGTGGCGGTGGTGGCACGTGATCGTTTCGGTCAGCTGGTGGCCTTGGGCGCGACGGCCATGCTGGGGTTCCACATCTTCGTGAACGTAGGCATGACACTCGGATTGCTTCCGGTCACCGGGCTGCCGCTGCCTCTGCTATCGGATGGCGGCTCGTTCTACGGGACGGTGGCGCTGATGCTGGGGGTCGTCCACGGGATCTGGCTGCGCCGTTCCCGAGTTCCCGGCGATCGGCATCTCCTCTAGGGCGAGACCTTCGCGGGCTGACTACGCTGTTTGCCCATGGACCGACGGGGCGAAAGAGGCTGGATCGAAGTCATCTGCGGCCCCATGTTCTCCGGGAAGAGCGAAGAGCTCATCCGCAAGATCGTTCGCTACCGGATTGCGCGTGTTCCCAACCAGACCTTCAAGCCCATCGTCGATGATCGTTATGCGGTGAGTGAGGTGGTGTCGCACAGCTCTCTCTCGGTGGCCGCGCAGGCGGTGTCCAGCAGCGAGGAGCTCCTGCGGGAGGTGGAGGAACGCACTGTGGTCGTCGGAATCGACGAGGGGCAGTTTTTTGATCAGGATCTGGTCGGCGTAGCGGAGCATCTTGCCGCGTCGGGCCGGCGGGTGATCGTCGCCGGCCTCGATCTTGATTATCTAGGAAGGCCCTTCGAGCCGATACCGACGTTGATGACCCGGGCGGAGTATGTGACGAAGACCCTTGCCGTGTGTCATCGATGCGGCGGCGCCGGCATGTTCACTCAGCGGGTGGTGGAATCCGACGAGCTCGTGCTCATCGGAGCCACCGGTGCTTACGAGGCTCGATGCCGCTACTGCTACGATCCTGGGGAATCGTACCAAGAGAGTTTTGAAATCGAAGATTCCTGAGGCTGGGTTCACCGCATGTGACGACCCCCGTGGTAACCTCGCCCCGGCGTGCCCTCAGGTGTCGACCCATGGGCCAGGGTTTGATCCCGGATGGGCGCTCTTCCGACCGAACGGAGCGTACTGGTGAACACCCTCGGCTCTGCTACCGAGCAGCGGCCTACCTCTCTGGCGCCAGGTCGCCGGCGGGCCTCTTTGTTTCCCGCCGGGTCCGAGGATCGCCCCTCCGGTTCGGTTACACCGAATATTGGGTTTTGCTCGCAGGCGCGAGCATTGAAGGAGTACCGCAGATGGGCTTGTTACGCAAGCGCCGCCCCGAGGTCATTCGTCGGGGCGTGGGCAAGAATGCAATCGAAGAGACCAAAGTCCGACGTGTCGCAGGCGGCCGCGTCGAGATCCGCCGATTCCGCCGGTTAGCCGAGCCAGAGAGCCCGGCAGAAGAAGAGCGGCAGCGCCCCCCCTCTGGTGAGGGTAAGGGTCAAGCGCGCCGCAGGCGCAGTGCTCACCCCGAGCCGATCCTCCCGCCGGAGACCGAACGCAAGCAGATGCTGATCCGGCGGACCACGCACCAGACTCAGATCGTGGTGCTCGAAGGCGCCACACTCGTCGAGCACTATCTCGCCCGCTCAGATCGGCGGTCGCTGGCGCAGAACATCTACTTGGGCAGGGTGCGTAACGTTCTTCCCGGCATGGAGGCCGCTTTCGTCGACTTCGGCGAACCGAAGAATGGGGTGCTCTACGCCGGGGATGTGCAGATCGACACCAAGGAGAATGGCGGGCGGCAGCCGCGTATCGAAAAAGCGCTGAAGGTGGGTGATGAGATCCTCGTGCAGGTGGTGAAGGATGCCATGGGCAGCAAGGGTGCCCGCCTCACCAATCAGGTGAGTCTGCCGGGCCGCTATCTGGTGCTGGCTCCGGGATCCGATATGCGTGGCATCAGCCGCAGGCTTCCGGACGCCGAGCGGGAGCGATTGCGCCGATTGGTTGCAGATCTCCGGCCCAAGGATTTTGGCGTGATTGTGCGTACTGCCGCTCGGGAGGCCACGACGGCGGAGATCAAGGAAGACATTGATCGGCTGCTTTCGGTGTGGGATGAGATCAACAAGAAGATGCCCAAGGGGAATGCCCCACGGCTGCTCTACGAAGAGCCGTCGCTGGTGATCCGGGTCATCCGCGAGCATTTCACCCGCGAATTCCGCCGGCTTGTTGTGGACGATGGTGAGATCCACAGCCAGGTGATCGAATACCTCAAGGCCACCGATCCCGAGCTGGTGCCGAAGGTGCACTTCTACAAGGACGAGTTGTCGTTGTTCGAGCGGTTCCACGTCGAGGACCAGCTGAGGAGGGCACTCGATCGTAGGGTGTGGCTTCCCTCGGGCGGGCACATAGTTATCGACGTCACCGAGGCACTGACCGTCGTCGATGTGAACACCGGACGTTTTGTGGGCCAATCGAATCTTGAGAAGACCGTGTTGCAGAACAATCTCGAGGCTGCCGAGGAGATCGCCCGCCAGCTTCGCTTGCGTGACATCGGGGGGATCATCGTCATCGATTTCATCGACATGGAAATCGAGCGGAACCGCAACGCGGTGCTCCGCAGACTTCGCGAGGAACTGGCCAAGGACAAAACGCGAACGCAGGTCTTTGAAGTGTCCAATCTGGGGCTGGTCGAGATGACCCGTAAGAACGTGTCCGAAGGGCTGGTCGAATCGTTCTCCCGCGTCTGCTCCGAGTGTGGCGGTCGGGGTGTCTTGCTCTATGAGGAGGCGGCGATGACGGGGGCCGCCATACCGGCGGGCGAAGACGGCGAGTAGGGGTAGCCGGGCGGTCAACGGCTATGATGTTGCGGCATTCCACCCGCTAAAGGACCCATGACCATGTACGCCATCATTCGCACAGGCGGCCGGCAATTCAAAGTCGAGCCGGGCGACGTCATCGACGTCGATCGCCTGCGCGGCGAGGGCGAGGTCTTCTTTTCCCCGCTGCTTATCGTCGATGACAAGGGCAAGGTGTTCTCGCGACGGGACCAGCTGAAGGACGCCAAGGTCGTGGCCAAGATCGTGGGAGCCAGTGCCGGGCCCAAGGTCGACATCTTCAAGTACAAGGCGAAGAGCGGATATCGGCGCCGTCAGGGTCATCGACAGCGCTACACCACCATCGAGGTGACCGCTATTCAGTCCCCGGTGACCGCGGCCAAAGCGGCTGCCCCGGCCGCGGCGGCCCAGCCGGCGGCAGAGGCCGCGGTCGAGAAGCCCGCCGCTGAAACCATTGAGACCGCGGTGGCCCAGCGCGCGGCAGAGAGGGCGGCGAAGACAACGACGGCGGCCAAGAAGACGACGGCGAAGAAGCCGGCGACGGCGGCCAAGAAGCCGGCAGCCAAGAAGCCGGCAGCCAAGAAGCCGGCGGCGAAGACAACGACGGCGGCCAAGAAGACGACGGCGAAGAAGACAACGACGGCGGCCAAGAAGCCGGCGTCGAAGAAGCCGGCGACCGCGGCCAAGAAGACGACGACGAAGAAGAAGGCCTCCACCTCGAAGCCCTCGTCGTCGAAGAAGACCCCGAAGAAGGAGGGCTGATGTCGAAGACAAAGGGAGGCGGTTCCACCCGGAATGGCCGCGACTCGGCCTCAAAGCGCCTCGGGCCCAAGGTGTTCGATGGTGAGCGCGTGATGGCCGGAGCCATTCTGGTTCGGCAGCGCGGCACCCGGATCCACGCCGGAGACAACGTCGGTCGTGGAGGTGACGACACCCTCTTTGCCAAGGCCGATGGAGTAGTCAGCTACGGCAGCCGACGGGGCCGGCAGCAGGTCAGCGTCGTCACCGAGGGCTGACCTCGTTTCGCCCTCTCACGGGCATGTTTGTTGACGAGGTCTCCGTCCAATTGCGCTCCGGCGATGGCGGTGCGGGAGTTGCCTCGTTCCGGAAGACGAGGGGCAAGCCGCGGGGCAAGCCGGAGGGCGGCTCAGGTGGCAGAGGGGGAGATGTCATCGTTGCGGCCGACCCGGCTGTGGGCACTCTGCTCTCGTTCCAGCGTTCACCTCATCGGCGGGCTGGCGACGGCACCCACGGGCGGGGCGATCTGCGCAACGGCAGGCAGGGGGCGGATCTTGTGCTGCCGGTGCCGGTGGGCACGGTGATCCGGGATGTCGAGGGCACCATGGTGGCCGACCTGGCTGCACCCGGTCTGAGGGCGACACTTGTCAGCGGCGGGCGCGGAGGGCGCGGGAATGCCGCACTGGCCGGCCCTGAGCGGGTCTCTCCAGCCTTCGCCGAGCAGGGGGAGTACGGCGCGGAGGCGACCTTTCACTTTGAACTCAAGCTTGTTGCCGATGCAGCGGTTGTCGGCTTCCCGAACGCCGGCAAGAGCACGCTGCTCGCTCGGGTATCGGCAGCGAAACCGAAGATCGCCGATTACCCCTTCACCACTTTGGAGCCGACTCTGGGTGTGGTCGAGGTCGACGACAGGGAGTTTGTGCTCGCCGACATCCCCGGCCTCATCGAAGGAGCTGCCGATGGAAAGGGCCTCGGCCATGCGTTTTTGCGTCACGCCGAACGGGCCCGCGTGCTTCTGATGCTGCTTGATCCCTCGCCGCTCCAGGAAACAAGTGTGGCGGAGCAGTTTCGGGTGCTGACACGGGAACTGGGGCGTCACGGCCCGGCGCTGGCCCAGCGGCCCCGCCTGGTTGCGGTGAACAAGGCCGATCTGCCCGAGGCGCGTCCGGCCGCCACAGCTCTCGCCGAGAGTCTGGGCGAGAAAGTTCTGCTGGTATCGGCGGTTACCGGTGCCGGTATCGACGAGTTGATGCACGCCGTTGCGGACGTGGTCGATGTGGCCTGGCGGGAGACTCCTGAGGGAGAGGGTTATGTGCTCCATCGGCCCCTTGAGCAAGGTTTTGAGATTCGCCGCCGGGCAGGACGCTGGTTGGTGACGGGCCGGCAGGCCGAACGTGCGGTGGCGCTCGACGATCTGACCCGGCCTGAAGCGGCGGATTTTGCCGCCAAGCGGCTGGAACGCGCAGGCGTGGATGATGCGCTCCGTCGCCTGGGAGCCAAACCAGGCGATGAAGTCCAGATAGGCGACATCATCTTCGAGTTCAGTGAGCCCGATGATGTGCAGTAGGCGGCGGGTTCATGCCGGCCGTCTCCAAAATCACGCGGCGGGGGGGCCATATCCCTATAATTGCCAGGACTAAGTTATGGTGGTACTCAAGCCCTATCGCACCGCTGTCGATACTTGACAAGCAGATCTATCAGGGTGCTGCGCAGGACACTGCGCGCGGAAAGGATCGAACGTGGGCCAGCGTGTCCTTGTAGTCGAAGACTCGGCAGTCATCCAGAGGCTCATTTCCGTATGTCTTCGTCCGGCAGGAGTCAGCGTTGAGACCCGTGATGATGGTCCTGCGGGACTCGAGGCGGCCCTGACCAATCCTCCCGACCTCCTCATCCTCGATGTCGGCTTGCCGGAGATGGACGGCTGGAGCGTTCTCGAGCACATTCGTGGCGACGAGCGCACCAAGGATCTCAAGGTGCTTGTCCTGACCGCACACGCTCAAGAGGAGACGCGTGAGCGTGCCGACAAGGGTGGGGCGGATGCCTTCATCACCAAACCCTTCCGCCCCGATGATCTACGACGAGTAGCGATGGAGCTGTTGTCTGATTCGACGCCGGCCGTCGGCTTCGTGTAGCGAGTCCCTGCCCCAGGCGCCGGCGATGTCCGAGCCCGCTTCCTTCGGTGCGGGCGCGCGGGAGACCGAACCTCTGGATGGTGCCGGCGCGAGGCGATACCTTCGATCTTGTGGGACCTCACATCCTGTTGGCTGTGCTGTTGGTCGTCGTGCCGCCGCCCTTGTGCCCGCGTCGAGACTGGCCCGTGCCGGGGCCGGTGGTGAGGCCCTTCGCTCCCTCGGGCTCCTACGCCGGTCACTGGGGTCTGGACTTGGCCGCGGATCCTGGCACTCCGGTACGGGTCATCGCCGCCGGGACTGTGACGTTCGCCGGCTCCGTGGCCGGCCGCAACAGCGTCACCGTGTACCACGGTGGCGGGGTGCGAACCTCGTATTCGTATCTGGATACGGTCGCGGTCGCTCGGGGGGCGTCGGTGCCGGCAGGGACGATCATCGGGACCTCAGGAACCGATCACGGAATCGGTGCCGTACACCTGTCGGTTCGGGTCGGAGACCGCTACGTCGATCCGGCGACCTGGCTGTCCTGCGCCTTTGTTCCCCAGCCGGGGATTCGCCTCGCACCGCTGTTTGCGTCCTATGCTTCCGATCGTGCGACGAGGCATCCTCGGTGGGACTTTCGATCCGCCGCATCTGGCCCATCTCGTAGCCGGCGAGGCGGCGCACCGGGAGCTGGACCTGGACGTCGTCACCTACGTTCCGGCCGGCGCCCCTTGGCAGAAGGCCGGGATGGATGTGAGCGATCCCGAGCACCGATGGGAGATGACGGTTCGCAGCGTTGCCGGCGTGGATTACTTCGAGGCTGATCACTGCGAGGTCCGGCGCGACGGGTGGACCTTCACTGCGGATACCCTGGCGCTGTTTCCGGAAGCTGAGGACATCTTCCTGGTGCTCGGCGCCGACGCTGCAGCAAGAATCCAGACGTGGCAGCGAGTCACCGAGGTGCTAGAGCGGTGCCGGGTTGTGGTGATGCCTCGTCCCGGGACCCCGAGAGAAGACGTCGAATCGGCGGTTGGGTCCTGCCACTGGCTGGATGCGCCTCTGCTCGACGTGAGCGGCACCAGATTGCGCCAGAGACGGCGGGCGGGGATGAGCCTTCGTTTCCTTGTGCCGGACGAGGTGCTCGACTACATCGAAGCGGCAGGTCTCTATGGCCCGGCCTGAGCCGTGGAACACTCCCCGACGGGTGATGTTCATCGTGTTGGTGCTGCTCACCCTGTCCTACTTCTGCTGGCTCGCACGGGGCCCGCTGGGTGAGGCGGCCGGATGGGTGTCGGACCAGGTTGCCAACGCCGGAGACACTTGGGAGGACTGGAGCACCCGCCTGCAGCAGATCGCCGAAGAGGCCGCCGAGACCGAGATCGAAGAGCGCACCAGCGATGCGGTGTCTCAATCCGTGCTGGTCGTGATCGGGTCGTCGGCGGATGATGCCGCCTTCGCCCTGCTTGCCCTGTCGCCGGAGGGTGAGGCAACGGTCACGCTTGTTCCCCAAAGCATGTACGCCGTGCTCCCCGGGTACGGCGAGGCACTGCTCGCCGAAGCCCTCGATTACGAAGGGCTCGATCTCCTGGCTCTCTCCGTGATGAATTCGCTCGGCGTGCGCATCGATCATGTGCTGCAGCTGCCCGGCGGCTCGCTTGCCGAGGCCCTCGGAGGGCAGGTCGAGATTGATCTGCCGGTGCCGCTGTTCGAGGAGGACGAAGACGGGGTGACTCGCCGGGTGCTTGGCGACGGCGTTCAGGAGATCCCGGCTGCCTCGATAGAGCTCCTGCTGGTGGAGCCGGGTGTCGGCGACCCCTTTGAATGGCTGCAGCGTCAGGGGGCAGCCTGGCGGGCCGTGATCGACAGCATTGCCGAAGACGAGGACACCGCCGATCGAATCGGCCTGGCGGGGCTGGGCGCCGGTCCGGATGTGGCCGACCTGCTTCTCGGGGTTGCTCTCAGTGAGGACTTCAGCCTGGCGACACTGCCCGTCGCGGTTCCGGAGGCCGGCGAACCGAACACGTTTGTGCTGCCCGCCGCTTTGGTGAATGAGTACGCAGCATCGCGCTTTGGGCATTTGCTGCTTCGCGAGGGCGATCGGCCCCGGCTGGAGATACTCAACGGGAACGGGCGCATCGGAACGGCCCGGCCGGTGGCCGAGGTACTGGTGCCACTCGGATTCCGGGTGGTGCGTACCGACAACGCCGACCGTTTCGACTACGAGACGACCCAGGTGGTCGCCCAGGGTGAGGATGCCGAGGATGCGGCCCGCGAGGTGGCACTGGCGCTGGGAACCGAGTCGGTGTTTGTGGAGCTGCGCCTTCCGTCGGGAGTCATCGACGTCAGTATCATTGTTGGACTGGACATGCCAGCAGGGGAGGGTTGAGGCCCCATAGCAGTACATCCGGACACCCTGACTTCTGCACACACAGCTGCGGCCGCGGCCGACGGCAAGAAGGGTCTGGGTGTGGTGCTCCTCGATGTTTCCCGGCTGCTGGTTATCACCGACCTCTTCGTGATCGCCAGCGGTACCTCACGCCGGCACGTCCGCACCCTTGCTGAAGAGGTCGAGGAGAAGCTGAAGCGGGAGGGCCGTCATCCTCTGCGCCGGGAAGGTATGGAGGACGCCACCTGGGTCTTGCTCGACTATGGAGACATAGTCGTGCACCTATTCGATGAGCCCACCCGGCGCTTCTACGACTTGGAGCGTCTCTGGGGAGATGCTCCCCGGACCGAGTTCAGTACGGCGGCATCGAGCGCCTGAGCTGAGCCTTCTTTCCGGGCTCCACAACGTCATAGGTCGGTGCCGTCGGCGCCGGTCTGTTCGCTGAGGCGGCTGATACAATGCGGCCGCCTCAGGGGGCTGTAGCTCAGCCTGGCAGAGCACTTGCATGGCATGCAAGGGGTCAGGGGTTCAAATCCCCTCAGCTCCACAAGTACACCGACCCTCGAGGGTCGGTGTACTTGTTCAGAGTTCAGAGTCGGCAGCGCGCTCTTCTGTATTCTGTCTCCTGGCTTCTGATTGCTGGATTCTGAACTCTGAATTCTCTCTATCCCAGCCGCTTCTCAAAGGTGAATGAGGTCTTCACTTTCTGGTACCCGGCGTTGAGATAAAACCCATGAGCGGGGCGGCGTGTTGTGCGCGAACGAATCCGCGTGATGTGGTGCTCCCGACTTTGCGCCCAGTCTTCAGCTGCGGCGAGCGGCGAGCGACCCACACCGGCACCACGGTCGCCCTCTGCAACACCAAGGCCGCCCAGTTCGGCGCCGGGCGGGGCCTGTATCAACAGTGAATAGTGCACACGGGCCCATCCGACCACCCGGCCGGCGACCTCGGCGACCAGGACGGCATGCCTCTCAGCGGCATGTGCCGCCGCAAGCCGATTGGCGACCTCTATGGCGGTCACCGGGTAGCCAAGCTCGGCAGATAATCGAACGATGACGGCTACATCGTCCACAGTCGCGCTGCGGACAGAGATCGCCGAACCCACGTGGAGCAGAAACTAGTGAGGATTACGATCGAGCAGTCTGCATGCTGCATGCAGATCTCTGCATTCTGCCCTCAGGATTCTGAACTCTGAGCTCTGCTACTCCTCCGCAGCCACAAACCCCAGTCGATTCCCAAACGGATCATCGGTAGAGAAGCGTCGGCCCGGCACGCGGTAGTCCCAGCGTGCCTCAAAACCGTGGGACACAAGACGGTTCGCCAACCGTTCAATGTCCTCGGTCTCAATGCCGGGGTGGGCCTTTTTGGCCGGGCGGAACTCCTCTTCGACACCGAGATGGATCTCGACCTCTCCGGCGCGGAACCACACCCCGGCACCGCCCAGCTCTTCGGGCCGGGGGATCTCTTCGAGGCCAAGTGCGTCGCGGTAGAAGACGCGTGCCCGGAATTCTCCACCGGGCGGCATGGCGATCTGAAAGTGATGGAACCTCACACTCCAGATTGTTGCACCTGTTGTGTTCCGGCGGCTCCTTCGGGGCCGGCCCAGGCCGGTGGTAGCCTGGCGAATCCCTGTTATGGCCGCCTACGACCACGCTGCAGTCGAGAGGAAATGGCAGGATCGCTGGGAGGAGCAGGGCACCTTTTTGGTCCCCAACCCCGGTGACCCCGCCTTCGATCCAGCGCGCCCCAAGCTGTACGTGCTCGACATGTTTCCCTACCCATCCGGGGAGGGCCTGCACGTCGGGCATCCGCTCGGCTACATCGCCTCCGACATCTACTCGCGTTTCAAGCGCATGCGGGGCAGCAACGTGTTGCATCCGATGGGTTTTGATGCCTTTGGGCTTCCGGCGGACCAGTACGCCGTGGAGACCGGCGTACACCCGCGCCTGACCACCGAAAAGAACATCTCGACGTTCACGCGGCAGCTGAAGGCGTTTGGGTTCTCCTATGACTGGAGCCGGGTGTTTGCCACCATCGAGCCGGACTACTACCGCTGGACCCAGTGGATCTTCCTGCAGTTTTTTCATTCATGGTTCGATCCCATCGAGAGCCGGGCCCGGCCCATCACCGAACTCATCGACGAGCTGGAGGCCGGAAGCAGAGATGCCGCGGGCCGAGTTTGGGCCGATCTCAGCGACGAGGAGCGGCGCGCTTATCTGGACGACCGCCGGCTCGCCTATATCGACGAGGTCCCGGTCAATTGGTGCCCAGGGCTCGGTACGGTGCTCGCCAACGAGGAAGTGACTAACGAGGGCCGTTCGGACCGCGGTGATTTCCCCGTATTTCAGCGTCCATTGCGACAGTGGATGCTTCGTATCACCGCCTATGCGGACCGGCTGATCGAGGATCTCGAGCTGGTCGATTGGCCCGAATCGGTCAAGGCGATGCAGCGCAACTGGATCGGCCGCAGCTACGGCGCCAACGTCACCTTCCCAGTTCGCGGTGGCGACGACGTCATCGAGGTCTTCACCACGAGGCCGGACACGCTGTTTGGTGCCACGTACATGGTCCTTGCCCCCGAGCACCCGCTGGTTGATGTGCTAACGGCCGAATCCTGGCCCGAAGGCACCAAACCGGCGTGGACCGGTGGCGCCACCACGCCCGGTGAGGCGATCGCGGCCTATCGGAGAGGGGCCGCGTCCAAGTCTCAGCTCGAGCGCCAGATGGAGGAACAGGAGAAGACCGGGGTCTTCACCGGGTCATTTGCCATCAACCCGGTCAACGATGACACCATCCCTGTATTTTTGGCCGACTACGTGCTCATGGGGTATGGGACCGGCGCCATTATGGCCGTTCCCGGAGAGGACGAGCGCGACTGGGAGTTCGCCGAGATCTACGACTTGCCCATTCTCCGCACCGTGCAGCCGCCTGCCGACTGGGATGAGAGCCGGGCATATGCCGGCGACGGCCCCTCGATCAACAGCGCCTTCCTCGATGGGCTGCATATGGACGAGGCCAAGGAGAGCATCATTGCCTGGCTGCGGGAGAGGGGCGCGGGTGAGTCCGCGGTCTCCTACAAGCTGCGGGACTGGCTCTTCAGCCGGCAGCGGTACTGGGGTGAGCCCATTCCCATCCTGCACGGGCCCGGCGGAGAGCTGCGCGCGCTGGCCGATGAAGACCTGCCTCTGCTGCTGCCGGAGATCGACGACTACCGCCCTCACGCCTCCGACGATGAAAACGCCGAGCCCGAGCCGGCGTTGTCCCGGGCTCCCGACGAGTGGAAGACGGTGGCCATCGATGGTGTCACCTACCGGCGGGAGCTCAACACCATGCCTCAGTGGGCCGGCTCCTGCTGGTACTACCTCCGCTTCATCGACCCGAAGAACGGTGAACGTCTAGTCGGCCGGGAGGCGGAGCGGTACTGGATGATGGATCAGGGCGTTGATCTGTACGTGGGTGGCGTGGAACATGCCGTGCTCCATCTGCTGTACGCCCGCTTCTGGCACAAGGTCCTCTACGACCTCGGCCACGTGTCGACCGTGGAACCGTTCGGCCGGCTCTTCAACCAGGGGTACATCCTGGCCGACGCCTTCCAGGACGAGCGTGGCGTGTACGTTCCGGCAGCCGAAGTCGAAGAGGTCGAAGGCGAGTATTTGCACCGGGGCAAGCCGGTGCTGCGCAGTCACGGCAAGATGGGCAAGTCGCTGAAGAATTCGGTGAACCCCGACGACGTCTCTGCCGAGTACGGCGTCGATACGCTGCGCCTCTACGAGATGTTCATGGGGCCGCTCGATGCGTCGAAGCCGTGGACGACGAGGGATATCGTCGGAGTGCATCGGTTCGTGCAGCGCTTGTGGCGCAACTACGTGGATCCGGAAACGGGCGAGCTGCTCATGTCGGATGAGGAGCCCGACGCGGACCTGCTTGCGCTCACCCATCGCACCATCAGGGCGGTGACGGACGATCTGGAGGGATTGCGGTTCAACACCGCGGTGGCACGGTTCTTCGAGCTCAACAATGCCCTTGTCGGGCTGGAGCGGCTTCCCCGCACCGTCGCCGAGCCGTTCGTTCGCCTGCTGGCGCCGTTTGCGCCGCACGTCTGTGAGGAGCTCTGGGAGCGGATCGGAAACGCCGATTCGGTCACCGTCGCCGGTTGGCCGGCATACGATCCGGGTTTGGCCACCGAAAACGTCGTCACGATGATCATCCAGGTGAACGGCAAGGTCCGCGATCGTGTCGATGTGCCCGCCGACATCGGGGACGACGGAGCCGAGCGCCTCGCCTTGGCCTCGGAGCGGGTGCAGAAGTACACGTGTGGCGCGGCGCCGGAGCGGGTCATCGTACGGGCCCCCAAGCTGGTCAACATTGTGGTGAGGCAGGGGTGAGGCTGGGCCCGCCGAGTTCCTGCTCCGGAAGGCTCCTGATCCGCGGCGTGCACCGCGGCGCCGGTTTGTGGCGGATCCATCGGCCATGACGGAAGACACAGGCCAGGGGCGAGCGCCTTGGCGTATCACCGATGCCCTGATAGTTGTGTTCGCCGGTCTGCTCGGTTCCTGGGTGGCCACCGTGGCGGTGGCGCCAGACTTCGCGGAGGACGGCTTCACCGTCCTGCAGCTCTTTGGCGTCGTGCTGGTGGCCCAGGACGTGATGATCTTCGGCACGGTATGGGTCTTGTCGGCCAAGCTGGCCGAACCGCGCCGGCTCCTCCGGTTGAGGCCCACGCCGCAGGATTATCCGGGCGTTCTCATCGGGCTCGCCTTCAGCCTGGCCGTAGTCGCCGGATACTGGCTGGCGATCAGATTGGGCCTCGACATTGAGCGACAGGAGGTTGTTGGGGCCGCCGAGCAGGCGGAAAACGGCGCCGAGTGGCTGGCCGTGGCGGTCTCCGTTGTGTTGCTGGGTCCACTGGCCGAGGAAATCGCCTTTCGGGGTGTTCTACTCAAGGCCCTGCAGGAGCGGTTCAGCGACACCGCCGCCGTCTACGTGTCGGCGGTAGTCTTTGGTGCGATCCATCTGCTTGGCGACGCCGGCGCCCTGTATGCCGTCCCCGCCTCGGTGCTCCTCGGGATCGTGCTGGCGCGCCTGACCATCGCCACCGATCGCCTCGGCATGGCCATCCTCACGCACGCCGGCTTCAACCTGTTCTCGGTGTTGGTGATAGCCCTCACTTAGCGGGCGAACCCTCTTCCAGGGCGCCGATGAGCCCGAGGACCATGTCGAGCCGGCCTCCCGAGCGAAGCCATTCCAGTGGTGCTCTGCCGGCAAGTTCGGGGTGGGGCCGGGCCAGCCAGTCGGCGGCGCGGCACGGGTCGAGCTGCTGCTCGAGGTGCGTCACCGCCGCGGCCACGTCGGGCCGGATTCCGCCAACATCAAACTGGAAGGCGAAGTAGGCCTCCTCGACCGAAAAACGGCCGGCCAGGCGGATGAGCCCATCTCGTTCGATCAACTCGGCGGCCGAAAGCTGGGCACGGTGGGCGGCCTCGTGACGTGTGTAGAAGGGGCCGAGAAGAATGGTGTCTTGTGTGGTGGCGGCGGGCGTCATGTGTAGACCGAGGGTTGCGGCATCGGCTGGGGCCGGGCCGGCGTGTCCGCAATCATAGGCAGCGGCCCGCGGTCTCCTGCTCACACTCCCGGTATCCGGCGGCCGGGCGGCACTCCGACGGGGGCCTTCCTACTTTGGCCCCATTGTGGTATTCGCGGGGAGATGCCGAACCGTCTCTACGAGTATTCGCATTGGCTCGGTGCCGGCGTTCTGCTCGCCGTGGCCGTCGTCGCCGGTCTCTGGTATTCCGGCCGGGCTCCGGAGCCAGTGCCGGTGAGCATCGGGCGCGGCGCCGACGAGGGGGTGATAACCGTGCATGTTGCCGGCGCCGTGCGCCGGCCGGGGCTGGTGCAGGTGACGCAGCCGGCAAGGGTCGCCGACGCCATTGCCTCGGCGGGAGGGGCGCTTCCCGAGGCCGATCTGCACCAGATCAATCTGGCCGCGCCCTTGGTGGATGGCCAGCAGCTGCTGGTGCCCTCTGAGAGTGCACCGGCGGGTTCACCCGGCGACGGGAGGGTGCGGGTGAACGTTGCCGATGCCGTGGAGCTGCAGGAGCTTCCCGGTGTGGGCCCGGTGCTGGCGCAGCGAATACTCGACCATCGCAACGAGCATGGCCCGTTTGTTGCCGTCGAGGATCTCCTCGAGGTCCCCGGAATTGGAGAGGGGAAGCTCGCCGCGCTGCGCGACGCGGTCCTGTTGCCCTGAGCCGGCTCCATCTGCCGTCGGGGCCGGGCGCCGCCGCCTGCAGCGGCGCAATCCTCGCCTGGGTGGGAGCTGCCGCCGGCGGTCGGGATCTCTGCCTTGGTGTTGCTCTGGTGGTGCCGGCGGCGGCCGCAGCCTGGCTACTGCGCCGGCGGCTGCTGCCCGGAGTTGTGGTGCTGGTGGCGGCCGCGCTGTCGGGCAGCATGGCCGCAAGCCGTCAGGCCGCGGTTCTCGAGACGCCGGTGCCGGCCGGTCTCGCGGTTTTTGCGGGTCGTGTAATTCGGGATCCGGAGGCCGGGCTGTCTGGCAGCTTTCTGGTGGTGCAGCCGACCCATCTCCTCGTCGAGGGGGAATGGACCGGTTGGCAGGGGCCTCGGCTGTTGGTATTGGCTGACGAGGCCGATGTGGCCGCGGGAGAACGTGTGCTTGTGGACGGCACGGTGCGGGTCGGCTCCGGCCGGCGGTACCCGGAACCGGTGGCGGCGGTCGTGGCGGCACGCCGGGTGACACCTTTAGGACGGGCGGAGGACCCGCTGTTTGCCGTGGGAAACGCGCTGCGCCGGCGTGTGCTCGACGGTGTTGCCGGCTACCAGGGCCGCCCCGCTTCGGCCCTGCTGAGCGGCTTCCTGATCGGCGATGTGCGGGAGTTGCCGGCAGAGGACGAAGAGGCGCTGCGTCGCTCCGGGTTGAGCCACTTCGTCGCCGTGTCGGGCAGCAACGTGGCGCTCTTCCTGGCGGCGTGGTGGCTGGCGAGCGGGCCGCTGGGATGGGAGCCGCGCCGCCGTGCCGTGCTGGGGCTCTTCGGCCTCGCCATCTTCCTGGTGGTGACGCGCTGGGAACCGTCGGTGGTGAGGGCGGCCGCCATGGCCTCAATTGTGCTGGGAGGCCGAATCATCGGCGTGCCGGTTGATGGCTGGACGGCTCTGGGCGGAGCGGTGAGTGGACTCGTTCTGATGTCCGGCGACATCATCGCCGAAGTCGGATTTCAGCTTTCGGTGGCGGCGACTGCCGGAGTGCTGGCAGGTGCCGGGCTGTGGAAGGGACGCCGACCCCGATGGGTTTGGACGGCGCTCGGTGCCACGGTGTCGGCACAGGCGGCGGTGGCGCCGCTGCTGCTGGTTCACTTCGGGTCGGTCCCGCTGTTCGCGCCGGTCACCAATGTGGTGTCTGCACCGCTTGTCGCCGCATCCACGGCGCTGGGCGGCATAGGTGTGATCACCGGGCTGAAGCCCCTCACCGGTCTCGGTTTGCTGGCCGCCGACGGGGTCCTGGCCGTGGCTCGTTTCGGCCGTCACCTGCCGCAACTGGGCTGGGGAGGTGTCGCGACTGCCGGCGGGCTCCTGGCCGCGGTGTTGCGGCCCCGGCTGCGCGCTCCGGCGGCCCTTGCCGGGATGTTGTGGGTCCTGCTGCTTGTGTTGCCGCCGATGCCGCCGGATGGCCCGGAAATCACGTTCCTCGATGTGGGCCAGGGGGATGCAGCGCTGCTGCGAGGGCCTTCGGGAGAGACTGTGCTTGTGGACGGTGGGCCCGACGCGGAGATCCTGGCGGAGGCTCTGGCGCGCCGTGGCGTCCACCGCATCGATCTGCTGGTGATCAGCCACCGTCACGCCGATCATTGCTGCGGGCTGGTCCGGCTCACCGCGGCCGCCGCGGTGAAGCGTGTTTGGGTTGCCGACGAGGGCGACGAGGACGGGTGCCTCGCCGTCGTTCTGGAAGAGCTGGCCCGGTCGGGTACCGTGCTGGAGCAACCTGGGCCGGGGTGGACGGCGCAGGTAGGCGTTTTTGACATCACGGTGCTGGGACCGGCGCGGCGCTACATGTCCGCCAACGACAACTCGATCGTGCTGCTCGTGTCGTCGGCCGGACGTACTCTGCTGCTGCCGGGCGACATCGAGGCCATCGCTCAGGGTGAGCTGGGGCCGGTGCCGTGCGACGTTCTCAAGGTGCCGCATCAAGGCGCGGCGACGAGCGACCCGCGCTGGCTGGCGGCCATCGATCCAGATGTCGCCGTGTTCAGCGTCGGACCCAACAACTACGGCCACCCTGACCCTGCGGTGATCGAGCTGCTCCGGGGAGAGGGAGCCGAGATCCGGCGCACCGACGAACTCGGCGACATCGTGGTCAGGCTCGACGATCTCTGACCACGGCGCCGGGGAGACTGAGACCGCCGATGGCACTAGCGTCGGGGTCGTGAATCATGTACTGGCCGTCATCGGTCCCGGCGACAGCGGCCCCGGCGAACGTGATGAGATGTTGCGCCGGGCCACGGCCTTGCTCGAAGAGGCCGGCGCCGAAGGTATCGATCGTTTTGATGTTCCTCTGCATGAGCGAGGGGAGGAGGGCGAAGCGACGCTGCGGCCTGAGATCGAGGCGCTGGTGCCGGCTCTGCAAAGTGGATCGCTGTTTGGGGGCCTGCGCGGGGTGCTCGTTGTCGATGCCCACCGCTTTCTCAAGGCGGAGGCGGCGGTGATGGCCGAGCTCGCCGGCTCACTGGATGCCGGCACCGCGATCGTGTGTTTTGTTGCCGATGGAGCGCTGCCCGCGGGACTTGGCGCCGTGGTCAAGAAGATGGGCGAATCGGTTGCGGTAAAGAAACTGCGTGAGCGTGATGCTGCGGACTGGCTGGGGCACGCCGCTCGCGAGCGGGGCGTGCGGCTGGCCTCCGATGCCATTGCCGCCCTCGTGCAGCGATTCGGGTCCGATATCGCCGCTCTGGGGCAGGCCCTCGATCAGCTGGCCACGGTGGAGGGCCCGGTCGGCGGGGAGGAGATAGCTTCGAGGTTTCGCAATCGGCCGGATGAGCCCATGTGGCACTACGCCGATGCGGTGGCGGCGGGGCACACGACGGACGCTCTGCGCCGTCTGACCGATTTTCTGACCCACGGCCACCCGCTCCAGTTGCTCGCCTTCCTGGAAAACGATCTCCGCCGCAGGGCACTGGCCGCAGCAGCTCCAGACATCGAGACCTTTGCCGAGTGGGCCGGGGCCTCGCCGAATCACTTTCCGGTGCAGAAGGCGTGGCGGGGGCGCGCCCGTACGACGGAGGCCGATCTCCATCGTGCACTTCAGGCGCTGACCCGTGCAGATATGCAGATGAAGACGATGCCCGAGAGCACTCAGCAGCTGACCATGGAACGTTTGACTGTTGCCCTGTGCCGCTGGTACGGAGGCGCCCGGCGCGCCGGCTAGCCGTCGAAGGGGCGGACGGCAACGATGCTGAGCGAGAACACGCCGCCGGGAGCCTCATAGTCCACGGTCTCACCAACCCGAGAGCCGAGGAGGGCTGCGCCCAGAGGGCTCGATGGACTGGCCAGGGTGATGCCCGGTACCTTGTTCTCCTGTGAGGCGACGAAGTACTCAGTTTCGGTCCCATCGGCGGCGCGGACCGTGGCCACCGATCCGATCTCGACGGTGTCGGTGCTGGGAGCCGGGCCGACCTGGGCGGTACGCAGGAGATGCTGGATCGTCCGGATCCGCGCCTCCATTAACCCCTGCTCGTCCTTGGCGGCGTCGTACTCGGCGTTCTCACGGATGTCGCCGTGGGAGCGCGCTTCGGAGAGGCGCTCCTCGAGATTGGCCCGGCCTTCGGTGGTGAGGAGATCCAGTTCTTGCTCGAGCCTGCGGTACGCGGCAGGGGTGAGCCAGGTGGCGGCTGTTTCGTCGGACATGTGGATTGGCGTTCTAGCCGAGGAGACCCTGCACCTGGCGT
>Ga0307421_1000459_pt1 | contig 26087 bp, 12 predicted proteins | sample SalMarWE160270MG_FD_202163 | JGI IMG/M metagenome (GOLD analysis project Ga0307421, IMG submission 202163) | Salt marsh sediment microbial communities from the Plum Island Ecosystem LTER, Massachusetts, United States - WE1602-70 | ecosystem: Environmental > Aquatic > Marine > Intertidal zone >... | reverse complement strand
GCCCAGGTAGATGCTGAAAGGAAATTTGACGAACAACTTTTGATTTCTATCCAGAGTAGATTGTGCTCCAGAGAATTGTCGATAAATATAGAGTAGGGTGGCCAGAATGGTGAGCATGGCTATCAGCGTAAGTGGAAAGAATTCATAATGCCAGAGAAAAATCCAGGCGACATTCGCAAGGCTTCCTATCCAATACGCTGTAGAGATCTTTCTTAGCAATTCATCTTCCTTCTGTGCAGGTAAGGCCTGGTAAATCGTGAAGGCGATAAGCGCTAGGTAGATCAACCCCCAAATCGAGAATACATACCCGGCGGGAACAAAGTAGATGGCAAAGCGGTCTGAGATTTCGCCTGTACTCTGCCCATTTAGGGGCAAAGCATTGGCTAAGCCGTTCACCGTGATCATGAGTAAAGTTACCAATATCGTGATTATTTGACGTCTCGTTATAGTCTTCATTTTCCACCTCACGTTTCAATAGATTGTCGAGAAGAATCCTCTGCTAAAAGAAGCAAGCGATCCGACTCTCTCGGTATTTATTCTCCAAATATACATGAAATTCGCCAAAATGTCAATATATTGTCACGTATTTCTTGACAATATATGGACTTTCGTTTAGAATACGGCAGACAACGCAAGGGAAAGGGAAGCATGGTTAGCCAATTCGTCAGTAAAAAACCTCTATACAATATCAACCTGGTTCATCAAGCAACAGGCATCAAGGCAGATACATTGCGCGCCTGGGAGAGACGCTACCAACTGCCCCGACCAGAACGGACCAAGGGTGGGCATCGATTATTTTCAGATTTTGATATTGAAATAATCAAATGGCTGATGGACCGGCAGAAGGAGGGCATGAGCATAAGTCGGGCAGCCCAGTTATGGTTTGAGATCGAAAACAATGGGGAAGATCCACTAACCTCATCTCCGACGGGTCCATTGCCAGAACCTCTCCCGGTACAAGCTGGACAAGAGAGAGAAAGCTTAGCCAATATGCAAAACAGATGGATTCGAGCTTGTTTGAACTTTGATGAATCTTCTGCTGAACAAGTAATAACACAATCTTTTGCACAATTTTCAATGGAAACCGTATGCATTGACATTTTACGATTTGGCCTGGCAAAAGTTGGTTCGCTCTGGTACCAAGGGGAGGTTTCTGTACAACAAGAGCATTTTACTTCCGAGCTCGCCATCCGTCGTTTGCACTCATTAATTTCGGCTGCGCCAAATCCCTACCTCGAAGAAACGATCTTGGTTGGCTGTCCCCGGGATGAAAACCACACCTTCTCAGCACTTTTAACAACGCTGCTCTTGCGTTATCGAGGTTGGAATGTGATCTATCTTGGGGGAAATGTTCCAAAGGGACAATTAAAAGAAACGATCGAAAAAACGAAGCCAGACCTTATCGTCATGATATCCATGCGCCTGGTTACTGCTGCCACATTATTGGATACAGCCCTTTTCCTTAAGGGATTCGGTATTCCCTTGGCCTTTGGTGGATGGATTTTCACCAATACCCCAGACCTACGTCAAAAGATCCCGGGCGTTTATCTGGGAGAAGATTTATTGGGATCGATCTCGATGATTGAATATCTGCTCTCAGGGCCAACGCCCCCAATCGAGTTCGAGTTAGAACCTTATCGGTTTGCTACCAACATTGCCCATTTTCTTGAAAAGAAACACCTAATAGAAATCCAGACTCTGAAGAAACTGAAAGAGCAGCTTGATCCTTCCATCCCCTGGGAATATTTCCAAGAAGCGAATGATTATTTGGCGCAAGACATCATCGCTGCCCTTTCTCTGGGAGATTTATCTCTAGTTGGATCCAATATGGAATGGGTTGAGCGATTGATATCAAACCATGATATCGCGGGTGAGTTACTGCTAGATTATTTGCTCGCCTATCGCGATGCAGCGCAGACGAATTTAGACGAACATGGTCTTGCGATCATTGATTGGTTAACTTCAATGATTATGGTCAAGTCATAAATAAAGGATTAACCAAAATGCGCGTAATGATTGCTGGTGGAAGTGGATTAATTGGACGAGCGCTGACTGAAAGCCTGATTTCAGATAACCATGAGGTTATCGTTATTAGCCGCAACCCTGACGATGTGGATTATTTGCCCTTTGGCGCAAAAGCGATTGGCTGGAATGCGAGAGACTTGGCCGAGCATATGGAAGATGTAGATGCAAACGTTAACTTAGCCGGCGCAAGCATTGCGGGAGAAAGCCTCTTCAAAATGCGTTGGACAGCTAAACGGAAAAAGCAGATCCTGGAAAGCAGGCTGCGTGCTGGAAGGATTTTATCTGAGGTAATCCAATCTGCGGAGCAAAAACCTGAAGTGCTGATCCAATCATCGGCGGTTGGTTTTTATGGACCGTTGAAGGATGAGCTTGTGGATGAGGATCACCCTGCTGGAAAAGATTATCTCGCTGATGTATGTCGAGAATGGGAGAACTCAACCAGACCCGTAGAATCCTTGGGTGTAAGACGAGTTATTATTCGTACTGGATTGGTTTTTACAAACCGAGGTGGGATTTTCCCCCTGCTAAGACTTCCGTTTTCATGGTTTGTTGGTGGATATATTGGCGATGGCCAACAATATCTTTCATGGATCCATATGGATGATGTTGTCCATGCTGTTCGCTTTTTCATTGATAACAAGCAGACTCAGGGCATCTATAATCTCTCCTCTCCCAGTCCTGTGAAGAACATAGATTTCGCCCGGATGCTTGGTATGGCAATGCGAAGACCTTCCAGGCTTCCCATTCCATCATTTGCCCTACGATTTGCTCTGGGTGAGGCCGCAACGCTCGCACTCGATGGGCAGCGGGCATTCCCAAAACGATTGTTGGAAGCTGGATACATATTCAAATATGCTGCTTTTGCTGATGCCTTGCCATCGTTATTAAGGTTTTGATCAGCTCTAAGTATTCATTCAATGTCAGAGCAATATTAATTTAGATTCACCGGGAAATAAATCTAACACTGTTCAATTTTCATTCGAATAGGGAGAATGACTTAATGACCTCGTCAATCGTCACAGAAAAAGAACAAAGGACCACCCGATCTGATCTTATCGCCCTATGGGTCGGGGTGATCTTTAGTTTGCTATTCACCGGTTTGATCTGGCAACTAGGACCACTCCTGGATCAAGTACAACTTGCTCCAGACCAAGGCGCATCCTGGTATTACTGGAAATTGCCTGAACCCTCCTTCTGGACACGCGCAACCGCTTGGGGTTTCTATTTACTTCATCAATTCTCACTATGGGGATTGATTTATTACGCCCAAACGCGGGTAAAGAAATATTCATCCAAGCTTCACAAGGTCAACTATCTGGCACTGGGTGTTAACGCGTTCTTCATCTTGCTGCATGTGCTTCAGACCCACTTATGGTATGACGGACTGGCGCAGGATGTCTCCATCTGGAGCTCCCAGGCTTCCGTAGCTATTTTGCTAATTTGGGTGCTACTGATGGAAAATAATCGCCGGGGAATGTTCTTTGGCAAGCCTTTACCCATTTCTAAAGAAGTTATTCGTTTTGCCCGTAAATATCATGGTTACTTTTTCGCGTGGGCTACGATCTATACCTTTTGGTATCACCCAACCCTTTCCACGAGTGGACATCTTATCGGCTTTTTATATATGTTCTTGCTCCTCCTGCAGGGAAGCCTATTTTTCACGCGCATACACGTAAACCGTTGGTGGATGTTCACCCAGGAGGTCGGCGTACTCATTCACGGTACGATCGTTGCGATTATGCAGGGAGCCGAACTTTGGCCGATGTTTGCATTTGGGTTTGGTGGGGTTCTGGTAATCACCCAGATGCATGGCTTGAAGTTACAGAAATGGATACGGTGGAGTCTGTTAGGCACGTATATCGGTTTTGCCTTATGGGTCTATAGCGAAAGAGGTTGGGCTAATCTAAACGAGATCATCCGTATCCCGGTTATTGATTACATAGCTGTCTTGCTGCTGGCTGGCTTACTCTGGCTGGGAATGTGGGTGGGGGGCAAATTCAGCAAGCCTCCCTATTCGCTTGATCACTGAGCACGAAGAACTGTTTTCAGGCGCTCCAACCAATCGCGACCCTAAAAAAATTGCTGGGGTCTTCGTCGACTGGCAACGCGCCTGGCGCGAATTGCAGTCTCCCATGTATACGTGGGAGACATGAAACGCAAGCCTGATATCTTGCGGAGAGGCTGTCCGTCTGGATGCTCCGCTGCGCTTTGCATACCTCAGAACTGGTATCCCCCGATTATGTAGGCAACTGGATGCTAACCGTCTTCAACAGGTCCCATGTTGAGTTCCCTGCCTGCTGGAAAATCAAGGCAACACTCTCCTAGAAATACTTGAGCACAGAATTAAACGGCTTCTTGTACTTCAACAGACGATACCCATAACATAACGGGAGCAGGATCACTATATCGAGAATCCAATAGGGAATCATACCGGCAATGCTCATACCATCCTCCAGTGCCAACCAACGCGATATCCCCGCATAATGGAACAAGTGGGCAATGTAGAAGAACAGCGGCACACGTCCTATCACTACCAAGGGGGCGAAGAAAGCTTGGCCCCTCTCTTTCACCTGTGAGAAAACCCAGAGGGCGATCAGGTTGAAGCCCATTGTAAGCAGTGTGAAGGTCATCGCTGGCGGGTATTTGACCGGATTGAGGAAATCCATCCAGGAGTCCCCCGATCTCGGACGGATATTTCCGAAGCCGTCCAGCGCCCTAATCACAACAAATGCGATCAAGAAACCAAGGCCAAGCCAGAGTGCTCGACGGTATGCGGTTTTCCGATCTACTAGCAACCATCTCCCAAAGAGCAGCCCGAAGACGACCAGCTCCAGCCACGGTAGAACAGGATAGTTTGAGAACAGTCGCTGGGTACCACCACTAAATCCCAGCAAGAGACCCAGCGGAACCTCGTCGAGTGTTCCCCACTGAGCCGGGTTGGGATGGGTGAATTCCATCCCAATGAAAAGCGCCACGGCGATCCCTGCTAGAGCTTGCCATGGCAGCCAGACGAATAGGCTGCCCAGGATCATACCGCCACCCAATGAAGCTAATACCCCCCAGTAGATCTGAATGCCCCATCCATGGGGAGAAAGCGCCCAGGCGCGGTTAACCACAAACAGCTGCAGTGCGATGAATAGGGCGCCGCGAATCCAAAGGTAGCGCCAAATCTTCAACTTGCTCCACCCGCGTGACTTGCGTGACTCCGCAAACAACAACATACCCACGCCCATCAAGAACGCGAATCCCGGCGCAGCAGGATGTGTGACCAGGCGGGTGAGGAACGTCACGGCATCGTTGTAGACTGGGTAGGGACCACCCCAGTACTCACCGATAGAATGCTTTTGAGCAATGAACCAGTTGGCGTGATCGAGCGACATGAGGATCATGATGAGGCCACGTAATGCATCTAGAGCAAATAAACGTTTATCTGGTTGGCTTCCAGTACTAGATTTGTCATCCATGGTTCATCCCTTCCAAGCGTGAAAACCCAATTTACAGGACCTGTGATTAATCACTGAGCCCTATTCAAGCGGTTTGAAATTGTACAGCACATCCTCATAAAGGATTGTGCAATGGGATTCCAGATCTGAGAGCGCGGGTTCCGTGTCCTCAGCGATTACGCCATCCAAGATGGCAAGGGAGAACGCACGGCTATGCCGGTCGGTCCCTCGCATGCGCTTATGGAGGATCTCAGTTCATGGAAGGGCCGATTGTGATTCGTTGCCAAATTGTGGAATGTGTTAGTTCATAGGGATCGACAATGCGAAAATTCTTATAAGGATAATGAATTACGGCGGGTTATTGGTTGACTGGGAGGGGATAGATCCTTCAAGGTTTTTCGATTGAGCTAAGGACGAGCGATTGGAATAACAAGCCCTCTGTTTTTTTTCAATCTGGGGTCCAGAGCGCTCTATCGGGAGACAGTGTTGCGCCCCGCTTCTTTAGCTCGATACAGTGCTTCATCGGCGATTCTAACGAGCTCGTCAGGTGATTCGAACTCGTTTGAGAGTTCGGCGACGCCGATGCTTATCGTGGGGGATGCTGAATGCCCATTGAGCTTGAAAGTATGCTTTGCTATTCTTTGCCGGATTGATTCTCCAATAGCTTCCGCATCAGCAAGCGTCATATTGAGCATGTAAGCCATAAACTCATCTCCACCATAGCGGCACGCTGTTCCCTTTTCCCCGATGATGTCTCCAATGATCTTCCCGCATTCGGAGATGGAATGTGATCCTAATTGATGGCCGTGCGTATCGTTGATACGCTTCAACCCATCCATGTCCATCATCGCTAGCGATAGGTTTTTTCCTCGTCGCTTTGCTTTCACAAACGCTACGCTGAGCTTTTGATCGAAAACCCTCTTAATCGGAAGGCCTGTGAGTTCGTCGATATTCATGAGCTCATTGACCCTTGTGTGAAATTTGTCTTCGAAGGCATCTTCGAGTGCGAATTTCAAGACCGTAGTACCGATGAAAATCTTGTCGCCGGGTAAGAGTGGCGAATTGTCGGTTCTTTGGGAGTTGACCCAGATGCCATTCCTGCTTTGAAGATCGGTGATGAAGAACTGCCGCTTGCGAGCGTTGTAGTCGATTCTGGTATGCATGCTCGATACGGCGCGGTCGGTAAGAACGATGTTGGCTTGTTCGGGGTTGCGTCCAATTACGGCAGAGGCGTCGTCGAGGATGTATCTTTTTCCAAGATCAGCCCCGTTGAGAATCATGACAACGGGGTTCTGCTGGGATAATTTCGTAGCCAGCGTTTGATCGGATAGATCATTAAATGTCGTGTCTTCAAAAACAGACATTTACCTCCTCCTCCAGGCTGATTGCAAACTTTATCTTATAACGGGATGTTGGTCGCGCTGAATGGGTAAATTGTATTAGGCAGCACACTGCTTCCGAGGGGTAAAAGTGACAGTTGCATTTCGAGGTTCAAGCGCGGGATCCTCGGGCAGCATCCCCGAAAGGGGCGAAGCAGAGCGGAGGAGGCGGTTGGGGGATCCAGGGGGAAGATATCAAGTTGATCCTACCAACATCAATGAAGGAGAAGGGAAGAGATTGATCTCATTTTTCTTTTCCCTACGTTCGCCCCCCTAAGGGGGGCAGTACAGTCCAATCCGCTATGATTTCCGCTTCGCGCAGCACGCTGTAAGAGCCAAGGATGCTGCTCGAGGAAGCCGTGATGATGGTTTCCATGATTCTCGACTTTTCCTTTGTCCTCGACATTCATTAAATCTCCCCTAGACATTTTCCGAAGATTGCCTTATAGTTTAGCTCGCTTAACTATTTAGAGAGGTGAACTATGCCATCCGATCCGTTTGTTGCCACGCTTGAGGAATGGATTAACGTTTCTATGCACCGATCGATGCGTAATTTCATCTGCTATGCAAGAAAATGTGGTCTCTCAATGTCACATATCGGAGCCTTGTTCCATATCCATAGTGAAGGTATATGTGGTGTCACAGAACTTGGCAATCATCTGGATGTGACGAGCGCCGCAGCCAGCCAAATGCTGGAGCGTCTGGTGCAGCAGGAATTAATCTTGCGCACAGAGGATCCAAATGACCGGCGTGGCAAACAAATTGTCTTGACCGATAAAGGTAGCCGGGTTCTTGAAGAAGGAATCCGTGCCCGGCAGAAGTGGCTGGATGATCTAACAGAGACGTTGTCTGATGGCGAAAAAGAAACCATCATGGTGGCGCTGAACATTCTGATTGATAAAGCCACAAATATCGAGCAACCCATCGAGATTGAAAGCTAAGTGTCCTTTCAAGGAGCATCCCCAATATGCTGCGTTTGATCAAATTTTTAAAACCTTATGTACTTATGATCATCTTATCCATCGTGCTGCTGTTTGTCCTGGCAAACGCCGACCTGGCGTTGCCCGATTATCTGTCAAAGATTGTCAATAATGGCATCCAGCAGAGCGGGGTGGAGAACGCTGTTCCCATGGCGATCCGGCAGAACGAGATGGACAGGTTGTTCATCTTTATGAATTCCGAGGAAAAGGCGCTCGTGCTGGAGAATTACATTCTGGTGGAAGCAGCCTCCCCCGATGCGGACCCCTATCTTGAGGAATACCCTGCGCTCGCAGACGAATCGATTTACGTGCTCAAAGAAGTAGATCAAGCCAAAATCGATTTGCTGAATCCCATCATGGGAGAGGCTTTGGTGGTGGTTTCCGGGATCGAACAAATGATTGCGGATCCATCCAAAGCTCCACCTCTGGGGGAGGGTTTTGACTTCGATCCATCTCAGATTCCTCCTGGCATGGATGTTTTTGAACTGCTGGGTATGATGCCGGCAGAGCAGCTCGCAGAGATGAGCTCGGCGATAAATGAGATGTTCGCTGCCCTGGGTGACAACATGATCAACCAGATGGCGGTTAGCGCGGTCAAAACCGAGTATGAGGCACTCGGAATGGATACCGCTAAGCTGCAAACCGACTACATACTGCGCACCGGCGGCACAATGCTGCTGATCTCACTACTGGGTGGAGCGTGTACGATCTCCGTTGGCTTTTTAGCTTCGAGAACTGCCGCCGGGGCGGCGCGTGATATCCGCAAGGCCGTGTTTAAAAAAGTGGAGAGCTTCTCGAGCACTGAATTCAATCAATTTTCAACGGCTTCGCTGATCACCCGCTCAACCAATGATGTCACCCAGGTTCAAATGGTCATCTTCATGATCATGCGCATGGTCTTCTATGCACCCATCATCGGCGTTGGTGGTGTCATCCGGGCCATCGATAAGAGTTCTGAAATGTGGTGGATCATCGCCGTTGCCGTGGTTGCCTTACTGAGCTTGATCGTGACCGTATTCTCTATTTCCCTACCCAAGTTCAGAATTATCCAGAGCCTGATCGACCGGCTCAACCTGGTGACGCGTGAAAACCTTTCTGGCATGATGGTCATCCGCGCTTTCAACAAGCAAGACGACGAGGAAAGTCGTTTTGACAAAGCCAATCGCGATGTAACCGACAACAGCCTGTTTGTCGCCCGAGTCATGGTCACCATGATGCCCGTAATGATGGTGCTGATGAATGGATTGTCCGTGGGCATCATCTGGGTTGGTGCGCATCAGGTCGCTGAAGCGACCATGCAGGTGGGCGACATGATGGCTTTCCTGCAGTATGCGATGCAGATTGTGATGGCCTTCCTGATGATGTCGATGATGTTCATCTTCTTACCCAGGGCAGCAGTATCAGGCGGGCGCATCGCCGATGTGCTGGATACCGAACTGGTCATCACCGACCCGCAAGACCCCAAACAATTTAAGGACCCAGTCGTCAGCCAAATCGAGTTCCGTAATGTCTCCTTCCGCTACCCAGGGGCGCTCGATGATGTGCTCCACGATATCAACTTCACCGCCAGGCCTGGAGAGACTACAGCCTTCATCGGCTCCACGGGTTGCGGAAAATCCACCGTCGTCAACCTGATCCCGCGTTTTTACGACGTTACCGAGGGCGCGGTTTATCTTGATGGAATCGATATCCGCGAAGTCAAACAGAGCGATCTGCGCGATACGATCGGTTACGTTCCGCAAAAGGGGATGCTGTTCTCAGGCACGATTGAAAGTAACCTGCGTTACGCTGATGAAGATGCCAGCGGTGAAACGCTGAAAGAAGCCGCTGATATCGCCCAGGCCAGTGAATTCATCTTTTCTAAAGCGGAGGGCTTTGAGGCTGAGATCGCCCAGGGCGGCTCGAATGTCTCAGGAGGGCAGAAGCAGCGCCTTTCGATTGCTCGTGCCTTGGTTAAAAAACCGCCCATTTACATCTTCGATGACAGCTTTTCAGCCCTGGACTTCAAAACCGATTCGGCACTGCGCCGGGCGCTCAAGGAGAAAACCGGAGAAAGCAGTGTGCTGATCGTGACCCAGCGTGTGGCCACGGTCAAGAACGCTGATCAGATCATCGTCCTTGATGAAGGGCGGGTTGTTGGAAAGGGAAAACACCACGAACTCATGGAGAACTGCGAAACTTACCAGGAAATTGCCTTGTCACAGTTGAGCGAGGAGGAGCTAGCATGAGCGAGCATACTTCCAGTTCATCCTCTGATCCCAGATCAACAAGAGGCCCCATGAGAGGGCGTGGTCCCATGGGCCGAGGCCATGGCCCCATGGCCATGATGCAGGGCGAAAAAGCGCGCGATTTCAAGAGCACGATGATCAACCTGATCCAGTATCTTGGATCCTACAAGATTGCCATCGTGATCGTGATGCTCTTCGCAGTAGCCTCCACCATCTTCAGCATCGCTGGCCCCAAGATTTTAGGTCAGGCGACCACAAAGCTTTTTGAAGGTGTGATGGCGCAGATTGCCGGGACCGGCTCGGGGATTGATTTCGACTATATTGGCCGGATCATCCTGATCACCCTGGCGTTGTATCTCGCTTCTTCGATGTTTGGTGCTATCCAGGGCTGGATCATGTCCGGCATATCGATGGATATAACCTATCGTTTCCGTAAGGATATTGCCGAAAAAATCAACCGCATGCCCTTTAAGTACTTCGACAGCACCAGCCAGGGCGAAGTGCTCTCGCGCATCACGAATGATGTGGATACGATCAGTCAGACGCTCAACCAGAGCCTTTCACAAATCATCACCTCAGTGGTAACCGTGATCGGTGTCTTGGTCATGATGTTTTCCATCAATTGGCAGATGACTCTAATAGCCCTGCTGACCATGCCTCTATCGATGGCCATCATTGCCCTGGTCGTACGACAGTCGCAAAAATACTTCAAACAGCAGCAAGATTTCCTGGGTCATATCAATGGTCATGTTGAGGAAATGTTCGGCGGGCACTTGGTGATGAAAGCTTTCAACGGGGAAGCCAAGAGTGTCGAGCATTTCGACGGGATTAATGACACCCTCTACAGCTCGGCTTGGAAATCCCAGTTCTTGTCTGGTTTGATGATGCCGATCATGAACTTCGTTGGAAACCTGGCTTATGTAGCGATCGCCATCCTTGGTGGTTACCTGGCTACCCAAAATGCAATCACCCTTGGAGATATTCAGGCTTTCATCCAGTATGTCCGCTCCTTTACTCGGCCGCTCTCGCAGATCGCCAATATATCCAATGTTCTCCAGCAAACCGCTGCCGCGGCAGAGCGCGTTTTCGAATTCCTGGCTGAGGAAGAGGAGATCCTCGAAGTCGATGATCCTGTCCAGATAGATAAGGTTAAGGGCCATGTGGAGTTCCAGGACGTTCAATTTGGCTATAACCCTGACAAAATCGTCATCAAGGAATTCTCCGCCGATGTCTTGCCCGGGCAGAAGATCGCGCTTGTAGGTCCGACGGGTGCTGGCAAAACCACGATGGTCAAATTGCTAATGCGCTTCTACGATGTCAACAACGGAGCGATCCTGGTCGATGGGCACAACGTCAAAGATTACCGGCGTGAGGATTTGCGCTGCATGTTTGGCATGGTGCTGCAAGATACCTGGCTTTTTAACGACACGATTATGGAGAATATCCGTTATGGCCGGCCTGCTGCCAGTGACGATGAGGTCATCGCTGCAGCCAAAGCCGCCCATGTGGACCATTTCGTGCGCACGCTCCCTGAGGGGTATAACCTGGTGGTGAATGAGGAGGCCACGAACATATCACAGGGTCAAAAACAGCTGCTAACCATCGCCCGCGCCATTGTGGTGGATCCCAGGATGCTGATTTTGGATGAGGCCACCAGTTCAGTCGATACGCGGACGGAGATCTTGATCCAGCGGGCCATGGATAGCTTGATGCAGAATCGCACCAGTTTCATCATCGCCCACCGACTTTCCACCATCCGTAATGCGGATTGGATCCTGGTGATGGACGAAGGTGATGTCGTCGAGCAAGGTACACATGAGGAATTGCTGGCTCAAAATGGCTTCTATGCTGAGCTTTACAACAGCCAGTTTGACCACGTACAAGTGAACTAATCGCAGGTTCGCGGGGGATAAGGAAGAGAAGCTGGTCTGGCCCTTGGTTACTTGCGAAACCTTTCGCGCACGGTGATGCGTTAGTCTTCCTTAGCGATTTGAACAATCAAGATATGGCTTTCTTCGAGCGCGGTAAGTGGAAAACACTCTTTTCCCCGAAGCCTCAACGCATCACAACTGATTAATTCGACCCCATTGCCCGCCAAACTCCCTTCTAAACAAAGCAGATAAGATTGGCGCATCTCATGGTTAGTCATTGTCATTTGCTTATGTTTTTCAAGCTCAGCGATGTAGATATTAGCATCTTGATGTATTTTGATTGCATTATCAAGCGTTTCTCCAGAGGCAACCAGTTGAAATTTATTCTTGCGAGGATTCTTTGAAAATTTCTTTGAGCGATAATGAGGAGATAACCCCGGTCTATTTGGGGTGATCCAGATCTGCACAAAGCGCAGCGAACCACCTATCGTCGAATTCACTTCGCTAACTAGCGCGAAAGGTATTTCCCAATCATTTGGATGGGTTTGGGTAGGGCAGGGAAGGCGATGAGGTAACTCACTTGACAACTACCCCTATATATAGTACTGTGGTACTGTTCCAATCAGCCAGTGTAGCTATTGGAGGGGGTGATGCTGCACTCAAAACCTTCTCAGCAGAAAGCTAAACGGACTAATTCCACGCGGAAGGCGCACAAAGGATAAAGCATCTTTACCAGGGCAATCTAGGCCTTGGTTGTCAATACTTGTTCATCCATTGTCTCTCAAGTTTACCCTTAGCTGACTTGATGCTTAGGAGGCAGCGCAGAAGATAGGTGTCATGATGCCCAATCTAAACCAAGTAATCACCATATGGAGGGGGTTCATGGTCCAAACACCCAAACTCCTTTGGAACCAACCTTCGCTTGTTAAAGAGGAGCGCCTTCAAAAGAGAGGAAATCGAAGGTTGAAGATTCACCGCTTGGTCGCGTTCTCCGTGCTCTTCTGCCTCCTACTGATTGGTATGGGGTTCCAGGATGCGCATGCCACACCTATCCAGGTGCCATACCGAGCGTTGGTCTCCGGCCTCCAAGGTGAGTACTTCGATAACCCGAATCTGCAGCTCCCCATGGTTTTATCCCGCATCGACAATACTGTTGATTTCTTATGGGCATACGATCCACCGGATGTATCCCTCCCCCCCGATGGTTTCTCAGTACGCTGGAGCGGACAGGTCCAGGCGCAATTCAGCGAAACCTACACCTTCCATACCTTCTCCGATGATGGTGTCCGCTTGTGGGTCAATGGTCAGCTGCTCATCGACAATTGGACGATCCACGGCACAGCGGAGGACACCGGCAGCGTCGCGCTGCAAGCAGGTGGTTGGTACGACATCCGTTTGGAATATTTTGAGGGCGGGGGTGAAGCGCGCATGATTCTCGAGTGGAGTTCACCCTCTACATCGAAAGCTGTGATCCCTGAAAGTGTGTTGCGTTATCCGGACACCGGCCACATCAACCGCACATGCTCAGATACAGCCGCCATCGCAGATGGCGCCTCGCCAATATATATCGACGTTGAAGTGCTGGACGAAGCTGATAATCCAATTCCAGATCTCCCGGTCTCCATTCAGATTTCCGGAGAGTTCAATGCTGTAAAAGGGATCGAAGCCCTCCCAAGCGAATGGTCCTCGCTGGGGCTGACCGAATCGGATGGCGTCATCAATGGGACGCTCACCTCAACCCTTGCTGAACAGAAGGACATCCTGATTAAGGCAGGAGATGTCGTGCTCCTTCCTGCGCTTGAATGCACCTTTAGCCCGGGTGCGCTTAACAAGCTGCAGATTCTTCTGTCGGGTGAGCAAGCTGCTCCCGGTGATGAACCGGGAAAGATGGGGAGCCCCGATCCACTAGTGCGGGGTCAGAGCACGGAAGTCCATGTCCGCGCAGTTGATACTTATTGGAATCTCGTCCCAAGTTTCAACGGGGAGGTGATCCTCGCTACATCCGACACGGGTGCCGTTCTTCCTAGCTCGACCACCCTAACCGGAGGCGAGTCGTTTTTCCAGGCAACCTGGAATAATGAGGGAGTACAAACGCTTTCCGCCACTGTTGCTGCACAGCCGGGGATCAATGGTGAGCGTACGTTAGAGATCCTGTCCAACCGCATCCCGGGCTTGCTAGGGACTTACTACAACAACCTCAATCTTGAACCTCCAGTAGCCGCCACCCGCTACGATTCGCAAGTGGACTTCTTCTGGCCTGGAAGTCCTATGCTTGGTGTGAATGCGGATAACTTTTCTGTGGTGTGGCACGGTGTGGTTGAGCCGTTGTACAGCGAGACTTACACCTTCTACACGCTCTCCGATGATGGCATCCGGCTCTGGATCGACGATCAACTCGTCATCGATAATTGGACATTCCACAGCAGCGCGGAGAATTCAGGGCAGGTTGACTTGCAAGCAGGGGTGCCTGTCGACGTGCGTCTGGCCTTCTTCGAGGGGAGCGGCGATGCCGTGGTCCGGCTTGAATGGAGCTCCCCATCAACGCCCCGTACAGCGATTCCAACCGAACGTTTAACCTATTTGGACCTCAGCGGTACAGATCTTTCGTTTGATCCGATCACTCCACAAGCCGATGGGATCGCGACAACTGCTTTAACCATTGAGTTGGCAAATGCGATTGGTGATCCATTCGTCAACACACCCGTAACGATAAAGATCGAAGGGGAGCATACGGCTGTGAATGGTACATCTATCGCCTCCGGTGAATGGCGGGAGATAGGGGTTACCGATGTCAATGGAGAGGTTACTGCAGACATCAGCTCTACACAGGCTGGATCGAAAGCGATTTCTATTCGGGCGGAGGGTCAGATCCTTGACACGAGCGCATCAGTTGAGTTCCTACCAGGCGCAGCCTCTCAGCTCGTCATGCTCTTTCCCGGTGAAACCCACGCTCCTGGCGCAGCACCAGGAAAATCGGGGATCCCCGAGCCCATCGAAGCCACACGAGCTGTTGAAGTTACCCTACTGGCAGTCGATGATTCCTGGAATCTCGCATCATTTACAGGGCCGATCATACTCGAAACCGACCCTGGTTCAGCCAGTCATCCAGATATTGTATTCCTAGAGAATGGTTCAACTTCATTTTTAATAACCTGGAATGAGGTTGGTCCGTCCTCATTAACGGCATCGAATCCCGCGACTGGTTTTGAATCGATGACCACGACTGAAGCGGTTGATGTTCAGCCGCGCAGCGTGTTGACTGTTGGGGATGGCGAAACGCTGTTTGTAGATGAAGCGCGCTATGTGCTAAGCCTTTTCGCTAAGGCTGGTGATCCCTGGGTTCCTTATTACTCGATGCCGGGATTTGGTGTTGGAGACGAGATCCTAATTATGAATGTTTTGGGTGACGGCATGGGTACCCATGAGGTACGGACGATCGCAGTTGTCCTCCCGGATCATCTTCTCCTGGACGCGCCACTTGAAAATGATTACGGTGGCTTTTCGGCCAAGGCCATTGTTCAAAAAGTACCCTATTTTGGGGATGTCGTTGTGGAAAACGGCGGCACGATCAGTGCCCACCCATGGGATGGTGACACCGGTGGCATCGTCTTCTTCCGGGCTGAGAACCTGACGATTGAAGCAGGGGGGATCATTGATGCGACTGCTCTGGGCTTTCGATCTGGTGAAGGTCCGGGTAGTGGCGGATACGTGGCGGGGGGCGGCTATGGCGGCTACGGTGGCGACGATCCGGGAGGTGCGCAGGGTGGCCTCGGATATGGATTGGCGACGGCACCGATGTATCTGGGAAGCGCCGGTGGCGATGCCAGCGCAACAGAGAATACCGATCGGGCTTCCGGGGGAAGCGGTGGGGGGATCGTGCGGCTGGATATCGCTGCAACACTTATAAATGATGGTTCAATCTTTTCCGCCGGGAGTATGCGATGGGGGTATATTCCTGATGCGATCGGTGGTGGAGGATCGGGTGGGAGTATCTGGATTGAAGCCAATTCTCTCCAGGGAAATGGGCGGCTCGAAGCTCGAGGTGGGGATTCCTATCTGATCAGAACGTTCGATGATCCATTTGTCTACCGCGGTTCTGGGGCGGGTGGACGGATCTCCATACAGTCAGGTACCAACGAGTTCACAGGTACTATCGTTGCAGTGGGCCGGGGGGATAGCGCTGGGCCGGGAACGATATATCTACGTGATGCAGGCACGGGTGAGACGCAGCTACGCGTCGATAATTTCAATCGTTCGACCAAACCAGCGCTGTTGACTGCCCCAGAATCCACCCCATGGTTCTTTGACACGATCGAGCTCATTCGAAATGGCGACCTTGAGATTCCAAACCCGGATGACTTTCTTTTATTCTCCCCGGGGAACATGGCCGGGGATGGTACTGGACAACTGCACCTTCACAGCGATCTTGTCTACCCTTATGCTTCATTGCGGCATTTTGGTTTCTATATGGCGGAGGGGACATCGCTCAGACTCTCTGGCGGTTTTACCGTACAAGGCACAGAATTAAGCATCCATGGCGCCCTTGAGGGTATCAGCGACATTCTCCTTGCCCCGGATGGGGATGCGGATGCGACGTTGACTCTCGGTGCACGCGGCGGGACGGTGGGAGATCCGCAGGGGCTATACACTCTCAACACAATATTGATCGAACCAGACCAAACCCTGGCATTGGAAGGCGATCCGCTATCGGGTCTGGGCGTAACCATCAATACCGTGCAGGTAGAGATACAGAGCAATGGTCATCTTTCTGCTGACGGGTTGGGGTATCAACCGGGTGGACTCCTGGGTCCAGGAACCTCCGCTGTAAATGCGAGTGCAGGCCATGGTGGTTACGGCGGGAGTGAGTATGGCGGAACGCCTTACGGAAACGCCATAGCGCCGGTCACGCTTGGCAGCGCAAGTTCCGGCGCGGGTGGTGGTGCGCTGCACCTGATCTCTGATGAGCTTATCTTAGAAGGAATGCTCAGCGCGAATGGCGACCCAGCGCCTCGAAGCGGAGGGGCTGGAGCAGGTGGGAGCCTCTGGCTGGAGGTCGGTTCGCTCAGCGGCGGCGGCGTCCTGCAAGCCAATGGAGGCGAGCGCTATCCCTTTGGTGCAGACACGTCCGGTGGTGGAGGCCGAATCTCCCTGACGACTGAGACTTCGACCTTTAGCGGAACGATCGAGGCAGTGGGGGGCGCGGGTGTGCGAGTCGGCGGACCCGGAACTGTTGTGCTGACGGACCTTGCTGCCGGTCAGCGCAGCCTGGTCATCGATAATCAGGATCAAGATGGCTCGAAGGCTGGACTCACCGACCCCGAACCGACGGATTGGCTCTTCGACCGCATTGAATTAATCCGAGAAGGCAACCTCGAGCTCATGGATCCCGATGACACGTTGCCGTTGACAACAGCCGAGATTATCGGAGACGCGACGGCGCAGATCACGCTGCACGGCAGCGTTACCTATGCACCGCTAGAGCTGGATAGCTTCGGTTTCGTTGTCGCCCCGGATGGGCATTTGACGCTCGCTTCAGACCTGACGCTGCGCGGCACCGAGCTCTCCGTCGAAGGTGAGCTCACCGGTGGAGAGCGCATGACGGTTACGGCAGGCTCTGGACATTCGGGCCGGCTGGACCTCGCGGCTACCGGCTACCACACGGGTGAGGTGATTCATGGCACATTTGTCTTTGAAACGCTTACGCTTGAGCAGGGACAGGTGTTGGGTATTCAGGGTGATCCGGAAAGTGGGCGTGGGGTCACGATCTACGCTGACCAGATGACCGTCGCTTATGAAGCCGTAGTAGATGCAGATGGCACGGGTTATCCGTATTATGAGGGACCTGGAAAGGGGTCCGCCGCTGGGCATGGTGGCTATGGTGGAGGACCAAATGGTGGGACGGCCTATGGATCCGTGTACTCCCCAATCGAACTCGGCAGCGGAGGGCTCGCGCCCGGGGGTGGTGCCCTGCACGTTGTGGGTGGAGACCTTGTTGTTGATGGGACGATCTCTGCCAATGGTCTCAGGAGCGGCGGCGCCGGTGGCAGCGTCTGGTTGGATGTCGACTTTCTGACGGGATTCGGCACAATCCGTGCCAATGGGGGCTCGGGCTTCCATAATAAGGAGGATGGCGGCGGTGCAGGTGGCCGCATTGCGATCCACTTTAACCAGAACGGTTTCAAAGGCACGCTAGACGCGCATTCTTACCCGAATCAATATCACAATTACCCTGGCGGTGCTGGGACGATTTATTTCCATTCTAAGGCGAACGGGGAGCAAAGCCTTCTCGTCGATAATGCCGGCTATGAGGGTGAACAAGCGGTATTGGCCGATCCTGGGACTACGGTTTGGGAATTTGATCGCATCGAGTTGATCGGGGGAGGCGATCTGGGAACTCTCAATCCGAGCGATACAGTGACGCTCTCGTTGGAGAACATGGCCGGCGATGGCAGTGCGCAGTTTTACCTCTATGACGACTACAGCATCACCCTTCCTGAGATCCACGGCTTTGGGTTCCATGTGCCTGAAGAAACGACGCTCACGCTGCCGCAGGACTTCACCGTCAAGGGTGTGCCGTTAACCGTGCTTGGCATGATCGCAGGGGTTGAGAACTTGACGCTCATACCCGACGTTAGTTCGATCGCGGATGTGCGTTTTGGTCCTCAGGCCTCAACGTTGGCTATGGATCCAAGGAACTTCAGCTTCATCGAACTAAATATTGAGAACGGGGCACGTATGGAACTGGCGGGTGATCCCATCTTGGGCGCTGGAGCTGTCATAAACACAGGAGAGCTGACCGTCGGCGGCCATCTCACCGCTGATGAGCTGGGATACACGTATCCAGAAAAAGGGCCAGGTGCCCCGACCGATTTCAGTGGAGGTGCCGGGCACGGTGGTGCTGGCGGAGATCCGGGTGGCGGAATCACGTATGGCTCAATGACTGAACCCGAAACACTTGGTTCAGCCGGCTTCAGTGAATATCACGGAAACGGCGGTGGGGCGATCAGGATTATTGCTGGGGGAACGGTCACCGTAACGGAGAGCGGTCGCATCAGCGCGGATGCAGGTAATTTTGAAAGCGGTGCTGAAAACGGGGCAGGTGGGAGCATCTGGATCCAGGCGGACGCCGTACTCGGTAGCGGAACAATCGCCGCGCGTGGTGGACGAGGTGCGTGGGGTGGGGATGGTGGTGGCGGTGGCGGGCGTATCGCCGTTTATGCCACAGAGGTCGACCCGGCGCTTACCTTCGATGTTGATACAACCTTCCCTAGCCAGGGAGGCCCGGGAACGATCTACTTCGGTGGGGTTGATCCACTGCAATCTACGATTGAGATCACACCTGCGGAAGTTCCCACCGACGGTTTCAGCACCGCAACAGCGCTCGTCACCCTACGTGACGGCGGCGGCAATCCTCTTCCAGGCCAACCCGTGGAGGTCGGCCTGGACGTCGGCCGGCCGATTTTTATCGACGGGCAGAGCGTGCAGATTGGTGGTTTTGTCTCGATCGGTATCACAGACGCTAATGGCGAGGCTACTGGGTCGCTCTACACCGAAGCAGCCGGCTCACGCACACTGCGGGCGCGCAGCGGTCAGGTGCTGCTCACCCAATCGGCAAGTGTTGAATTTGTACCCGGTCCCGTCGATCCAACGCTATCAACCATCTGGGGAACGCCAGCGATTGCGCCGGCCGATGGGCTCACACTGGTCTCAGTCTGGGTCAAAGCGCTCGATGAGTTTGAGAACGAAATCTCTGGATTAACAGTTGAACTCTTCTCAACAGGTAGTGCAGCAGTGACCCAACCGGTCGACCTGACCGCTGCCAATGGGATCACCTCCGGCTCGCTGACTCACGACGTTATAGAGACAGTCATGGTATCGGCAGAGATTGATGGCGTTGCCATCGATGATGTATTTGAGGTGGAATTCACCGGAGCGGATCTTGACTTGCGACTGACTGGACCGGAAGTGACTGCGCCAGGCGCAATCTACACCTATCAGATCGATCTGCGTAATAGCGGTGAACTCATCGCCGAAGAAGTGACCCTGATCCAGACCCTGCCGCCAGAAGTGATTTTCGAATTTCAGAACGCACCGGTTGAACCGAACCGGGACGGGAATCAACTCACCTGGTTGTTAGACGATCTTGCGGTCGACGAGCGCGTGCTCTTCAACGTGGGCGTAGAGATTCCCGGCGACACGCCGTATGAGGCGGTGTTGGAAACGTCCGTCAATGTGACGACGAGCTCTACCGAACCGGATCAATCGAATAACAGCGCTACGCACAGACTGCAGGTTGTCGATGGCAATGAGCACAGCGTTGCACTGGTACCGCAAGCCAAGACAATCGCACTGGGTGCGGAAGGCTCCTTCAAGGTCATCGTCGAGAATACCGGTCTGCTCGGCGACAGCTTCACGCTTGATCTTACCGGGCTCGAATCAACCTGGTACTCGTTCGAGTCTGAAGAAGTAGGGCTCTCACCTGGAGGCACCGCCGAGGTTGAATTGCAAATCTCGGTAGCGGATTGTGGGTCAACAGGGGAATACCCTTTCAGCATCCGCGCTGTCTCGGCCGCTACGGGTGGTGTCGAGTCGGCGAGTGGCATGCTCACGCTACAGCTCGAGCCCGTGTTCAGCGCATTCCAACCGCAGAACGGCACCGAGCTTGGCTCGCCCGATGTCGCTCTGCAGTGGAAAACTGACGTACCGTCGACCGGAAGCGTGACACTGTACCCGCTCGGCCAACCGGCGTCCAGCCAGGTTTTCAATACCCTAGAAGGTACGGATCATAGTCTGGTCGTGGAGGGGCTCACGCGCGACACGACCTACGTGTGGCAGGTGGAGGCGACCTCCGCCTGCGACGGCGTTGGATTGAGCCCCGAGCGTCAATTTACTGTGACGAATGGTGTGATATTCAGCCAGCGAGAAGTTGACGTGACGATCGATCGCGACTATGACCAACGCTTCAGCGTCACCGTCGTCAACACCGACGTTGTAGCACATGCGGTCAAGCTCAACGTGCAGAATCCCTATGAGGATCTGATCCTCAACTTCATCGGGCGCGGCAGTGTGGATGAGACCGTCACCCTGCTGCCCGGCGAAGCGCACGTTGTGCAGATGGCTGTCCACGCCCAGGATGCCGAGCTACGACAGTACCAACTCACAGCCGTGGTACAGTCCGATGAGCCCGGCGACCCGATCCGCGATACCGCCACGCTGGATATCCGCGTGCTATTTGATGCCGATTTTGAGGTCGAGGAGGTCTCGCGCGATCCTGTGAGTGAAGCCGTGAAGTACCGCGTTGTGAACTATGGTACGACACTTACCGACCTATCGGTGCGAGCCATTGATCCTGGAACAGGCCAGCCGGCGCAGGTCTTTCTCTCACCCAGTATCACACATGCACTCCTAGGGACGGATGGCACTGTCGAGTTCACCGTTTTCCCACTTTTCGGTCCGGAGGATGTCGCCGAGCCTATCGTAAGTACGGGTGCACCTGGGCTCTTCTCAGTCCGTCGGCAGGGTGTGCGTGATTTCGATTTATTGGTTGAAGCCGGTGGTGTGCTGCGAAATGTATTCGGGACAATTGATTGTCTGGCCTCAGGGAAGCAGGTTCACCCACTTGCACTCGATCAAGTAGTGCTTACTTGCAGTGCGGGAGATTGGTATTGCACCAACCGGACAGACATCGATATCCCCTTCCCGATGCCCTGGTTTGCCCGACCGGAGGTGATCTCAGGATCTTCACTTGCGGCATCCTTCCGACCCAGTTCTGAAGCATTACCTCATTCAGTAGACCTGAAGTTCAACTCGACGTACATCGGATCTCCAGATGATCCAATCCCACAGGGGACCTATCGATTCGATGTGCCTGCGAGCGCATATCGAGGCACCTTCGAAGCGGGAACTATCGTTCAGAATCTCCATCTCCACAGTGAGCATCCCAATGATGCGCACTACACCATCGCGACGGGCTTCAAGCTCCAGGCAGCGTTGGAAGGTGCGATGATGTACGTCTGTGCGGCATCACCGGAGGAAGCTTTCCAGGCAGCAAGTAAGGTCTGCGATATGAGTGCCCTTGCATCGGAGATGTCGGTAGCGATCACGTGGCCCAAGGATGGCCTGCAATTCCAACCGTCGACCAGCGGGTTTGTAAACATCCAGGCGAATGTATTTGACGACATAGATCCCTTTGTTGATCAATATGATGCCCAGGCGACAATTGAGTACTTAGACCCCTCTGCGGAGTTGATCGAAGACGAGACGATCTTGCTTTTCAACGATGGTCTGGAAGGACATGGAGATCTTGCTGCGGGTGATCGCTTCTATAACGTGATGTGGAAGCCGCAGGCGGGCGGTTCGATTCGCATCACTGTTGCTGCTAAAGGATTAGCACCTGGATTGGAAGATAGCGACGCGATCATGATCGATCTAAATGTACTCTCGGATCTTTCTGTTGAACGAGTCTGGCAGAACGAAGTATCGCTGCTCCATCAGCAAGCGCAGGTGCACGCCGAGATTAAGAATGAAGGTTTCTCGGTTTCGGGTCCGATCGAGATTGAGTTCTGTTATTACGACGTTAGAGAAGAGACGGGTGAGCCCATCGGTTTGCCAATCTACTGCAGCCGTTTTGATGCCCTTGCAGAAGGTGAGACGATCCTGAGTGACGAGCTCATTGAAGTGGTGGATACGCAATTCGTCGCGCCCAGGCTGGGCCTCTTCTACGTTGTCGTAACCGTGGATCCGGAGTAATCGAATGGATACACATAAGATAGGCAGAATTCACATGCAGTCAGAAATTGGTTTGCCAGGGCAGGTGCGTCAGTGCGTGAGGAGGGCTGATCGATGAGGATTTCATACCGGATGCGCAGGCGATTGCGTGACGCACTGCTGCTCTTCCTTACCGCATTGCTTGTATCTCAGCCGTTAACCGTATCGGCGCATTCTATTCATTCACCGGAACAAGAGGCGATCGACGCCGTCGTGGATGCTGGTGAAGCATACATTGATAGTGTTGGTGGTGCGATGTTGCATGCCGCTTCAAGCATAAAACGCATAGACGCGATCAACGCTTCGAGTATCGCGACACTATCCGAGGGCGCGTTGGTCCAGGCTCGTGGGAACCTCTGGGATCTCGCAAGCTCCTTATCGCATGCTATCGGAGGTGCCACAGGTGTATCCCATTCGGTCTCACAGTTAGGGCTCCCAGCGATTGATGCATTGGATGTGGAATCAGAAGCTCAAGCCGGTCTCCCGGAGGAAACCCGTTCGGACCTTGTCACCAAGACCGGATTGAGTATCGCTCAAGTGGATGGCATTGAAGCTGAACTAACGGGGCATGCGCAGCGCCGTTTCGCGCTTGCCACGGGAGGCTTGCCAGCCGAAAACGTGGCGCAGCTGTCAGACGCTGGATTCACTGCGGCTGAGATTGACGAAGTCGAATCGGCGCTTCAATCCTGGGGAGTTGTCGATAGCTCGCTGGATACGAGTCAGGACCAATTCGAAGCCGCACGGGATGAGTTTGCCTCTGGTCGTTCGCAGGCACTGGTTGCGTACGTCCAGCTGCTGGGAAAACAGATTCTAGTGCGCCAGGTTAATGGCGTAGAACCCCGCGCCGTGACACAGGAAGAGTTGGATTCCCTTGCTCAGGACGAGCTGCGTCTGTTGATCCACGCAGCCCACCTGCAGGAGCTCTGGGGTGATGATCCGCGGTTGGATATCGGTGAGGGAGATTGGTGGTTCATCGAGCGCTATGCCACCCGGGCGGCTGAACGACTTGAAGAGGTAGTCCTGGATTCACAGAACCGCGGCCTGGTTGCAGAACTACTCTTCGTCATGCACTTTGCCTCCTTGGCGGTAACAGCGAGGGCAGGTGATCCAGATTATGTCAAGTCCGAACTGGATGGGCTGGTCGAGCTCCTGGCATTCGAAACTGACGCACAGTCATTTGTCGCTGATCAACATGATCGCACCCGTGGCCTGGCGAAACTTGCCGCAGTCCTAGTTAGTAGCGTGCCGATAAGGGAGCACGTCGCCTGGTCTTTAGATGAAAAGACAGTCAGCCTCCACGCCGAATCGATACAGGATCGCCTGGATAGTGCCGAGGAACTCCCCCCGTTCGATCAGGTGGGAGCCATTGAAGAGCTCGACGAGACCAACAACCAGATGCTTTATCTTTTCGCAGCCGGTCTGGAATTCTGGGGCCAGCTGGAAGTGGACATCCTGCTCGCTGCACTGGAGATCCTTGAATTCATCAATGATGGCTCGATGCTCGCCTGGATCAAGGCGATTCTGACCGGCGATACGGAGACCCCGGCGCAGTTTGCGGCCAGCGTGCTTTTCGGGCTCATCCCCGTCCTTGGTTCGATACAAGACATCATCACACTCGTCACCGAGCCGGGCATCTTTCTTAAAGCGCTTGCGATTGTGGGGATTATCGGTGGCCTCGGCGAATTATTAGCGTTGATCGGCCTTGAGCCGGCTGCCGGCGCCTCGTTCCTCGGTAACGCCGCTTCGAAGGTGATGAAGGGGCTGTTTAAAGCCGCAGACGAGATTGCGCAGTTCGTGTTAAACGGCCTCAAATTGAAGCAGGCCTTCAGAGTCATCCTTGATTTCTTGCATATCGCCTTGAAGGGGATTGGCGATCTGGGCGGAAGCCTGGATGAGGTGTTGGATTTCCTACGCAGGCTGTTTACCGGCGATTTCAAGCTCTGGGACAACTTTATCGCCCTCGTGCGCCGTGTGGGCGCTGACACGCTGGTGAAGATGGGCTTTGATGAAGGTGGGGATTTAGTGGGACGAATCCTCCGTCAGGGAGCTGACCTCAGCGATGAAGCTCTCAGGGCGGTTGATGATGTGGGAGATGCCCTGGCATCTGCTGGAGCGCGACTGGGGGATGATGCGGCGGATGGGCTTGGAATTCTCACGAGAAGAGTTGACCCAGAACGATTTGGGCGATTGGTCGATGTGATTGGTGGGGGATGTGGGATTAGCTTCCTGACCAATGGACAAGTGAAGCTTGCAAGGGCAAGGTTTTCATCTGTATGTAATCCAGAATTATTCGAAAGAGTACTTAAATCCATTTCAGATTGGGATGATTTAGCGAATAGCGGATTTGAGAGACTTGCTAAAGTTTTACCCGAAGAAGAGCTCGCAAATGCATTGATTAAGTATGCAGATGAGCCGGGATTATCGAAGCGAGTCTTTGCTATCGCGAGTGAAGCAGGGGAGGGTTGGACTAGAGAAGCAGGCACAGGCATTCTTCGAGCCACAGATGAATTTGGAATTGATCTAGCAGAAGAAATAGCTGGTTATTCCGATGAAGTAGCTGCAAAGACCTTCGATATCTTTGGAGGTTCTAGTGTTAGTTGGAACGGAGAAAGGCTTGGAGATTTGGCAAAGGTTGTCGATAGATTTGGAGTTGATGATGTAGTTACAGCACGCATAGGTGGTCTACAAAATGTTGATGGGATTGATGAGCTTGTAAAAAAGATCATAAACAGTTCCGGAGAAATCGAAGAATATGCATTATTTGAGCTAGAGTTGGCTGCTGAAATTGGATCCGACAACATCGTGAAGGTATCTGATGTAATAGACGGGAAAGAAGCTGCTGATATTATCAAGAGAAGTGGTCGAATTATTGAAGGCAAAGCCTATGATTGGGCCAAAATGAAAGATATGCCAGACTTTTTGGTTGAGGACTTTATCGAGCAGCATACGACTCAAATATATAAGCATTTGGAAAGGTATGGGCAAGATTCCTATATTGATGTTGTATTCAAAGGAATTAGACCAGAATATGATGTCTATCCAATTGCAAAAAGATTCGTTGAGGCTTATGAAGCCCTCATAAGCGAAGGTATAAATCTGACGGTGAGGTTCCAGATACCATGAGTACAAGAAGCACCTATTTCTTTTTTGTGTTGAGCCCCATTAATAACATCAAAACGCTAGAGGGCTCTATTAGGGGTTTCATTCAGGAAGCCATGAGTGGCGAAGGGTTCAAGCTTGTTCAATATGGTTTTAAAGAAGATAGTAATGATCAATTTCCCAGGTATCACCCTGTAGATATTGATCATTTCATTAAGACTGAATTAATTAACACTAGTTACGATGGTACCCACAAACTATCTATGAATTTTGTTCTGGATAACGATGATGATAT
>Ga0307421_1000458_pt1 | contig 26144 bp, 16 predicted proteins | sample SalMarWE160270MG_FD_202163 | JGI IMG/M metagenome (GOLD analysis project Ga0307421, IMG submission 202163) | Salt marsh sediment microbial communities from the Plum Island Ecosystem LTER, Massachusetts, United States - WE1602-70 | ecosystem: Environmental > Aquatic > Marine > Intertidal zone >... | reverse complement strand
GCTTTCATTTTGTGATTTTACGATCTTTGACACAGCACAATATAAATGGACTTGGCTCTAGTTTAATTTGGCGTTGAATTCTGCATTAATTTAAGATATTCTTCTGTTATCCTTCGATAGCGTTCATCAGAAGCGGTATCAGTCAAAGAAAGTTTTGTGAAATCGGCTATATAATTCGCCGAATCTTTTAACTGTTCTTTTATTCTATACCAATTCATATATTTCTGCAAATATTTCGTTGAAACGCCCCAGAATCTATTATCAATCCATTTCTTAACTCCATTGTGAAGTGAATTAATATGTTGGATGTGGTATTTCTTGTTTTTCACATATTCTTTTAAATCACCCCTTATTACATGATGTTCAATTTGATGATCTTTGGCAAATCCTTTATAACTTACATGCCCATCACTGCACAAGACTGTTTTGTTGTCTACTCGTGCGCCTACAGCATTTTTTATATCCTGTTTTTTGATTCTGCCTAAAGTAGCTACAGTTAAATCTAACCCCTCGGTTCTTCCCTTTGTTGCTATTACAGCAACATGATCCTTGCTTATTCCTTTCTTGCCAAGCTTCCTGCCTCTTTTATATGGTTTCCTTTCAAGGTTCCTTGACCCCTTGTATGATTTTAGGAAAAAAGTTTCATCACTTTCTGTAATGCCTGTAAATTTATCTTTTCCTACTTCCTCTATGCTGGTCAATACCTTGTGTCTCCAATCAAATGCGGTTTTTTTATTAATGCCCAAAGCTACTTTAATAGCATCAAGGCTTTTCTCCTGTTTCATTAGTTCCAAATAAGGCAACAATAAATCTTTCTTATGAATTTTAGCCATCCAAGTCCCGGTATATTCCGTAAAGGTTTTTTTACAGTCTTTACACTTATATCTTTTGCTGCCCTTATCCGATCCGTACTTTACGTAATTGATACTGTTACAGTGAGGGCAATGACCATCCTTGTTGTCCAAAGCAATGCCCCTGGACTTTATCAAACTGATACTTTCTGTTATGCTTATCCGGCTCAGTTCTACAAGAACTTCTTGCTGATCCTCTATTGATAAGCTTTTGAACAGATTCGTAATCTCGGCTTTCGTCATAATTGTAATATTTTATTCAAATATACAAAAATAAACGCTAATTTACACTAGAGCCTATATATTAATTAAGCAATTAGTAATTAATTTGTTATTTCGTTTAATCAAAGTTGGTGGTATTGGTTACCTCGCAAATTAATTATTTTATAAGGTGCCCGGTGAACCCTCACCAATAACCTGGTTATTAAAATCTTCATGTCCTGTTGTCTTTGTACTTCATATTTTAAACTCTCTTAATGTTGAGGGTTTTATAAATACAATTTTTGTTAAAAAATACGGCTTGCCCTGCTACAGGCATCGCGGGCAAAATCATTTCTGAATCCAGTTGTCACAAATTACAAAATAATCTTCTCTTATTACTATTTTGTAACCACAATACGAACGATACTGTTCAATTTTACTGGCAAATTCCAATAAAAATCCCGGCTGTTCTTTATCCTTCGGAGGATCATTATACAGCCGGGATTTACCAATACTACAGTATGAACTATTAACTACCGCGTCATTAACACAGCAACTAAAAACTATAAAAAAAACCTACTACCTCTCTAAACAATAATTAATGTCTGTCCATAAAGTCCCATTTGCCGCGTTACGCTTGTCCGGAAATTGCTCATTTACAACACGTAAACCCGCATCATGCGCACGCGCTACAAACGCGCGCGAACTCCCATATGCCGCAAGTCCGTGACTTGTGGCTCTCACATTTCCGGACTGCGCAAGCCTTGCAAATGGAACCTTCTGAACAGACACATGTCCCGTTAAATATTTTGACTACTTTATAGACGGACTCTAATTAAATTATTTGAACATTGTCATTCGGGTTTTACCTTAACAATCTTACATGATAGATACCGCCTGCTACGTATCCTTCCTTGGCGATAAATTTCACGGTTATGATCCCTTCTTTCATATTGCCAGTAACAACCGGCGGAATATCGTATTCCACTTCAAAAAACCGGCTGCCTGCAGAACCGTCGAGTGCCACCTCTGCAATTAAATGGCCGTTCAACAAAATATCGAACCTGCGGCCCTTATCACGGCCAAAATATGTTACCTGTAACTTTTTTGCTTCTTTCTTCTCATCGCTCAGTTCATAACTGAACCAGCCCCTTGCATCGCGCCAGGAATGGCCGTCATTATTACCTGTCTCCGTTCTTTCCCCTTTAAAATTATGCTCCGTTTCAGGCTGTTGTTCTCCGGTCGCCACCTGGTCTATTGTCCGGGCTTCCAGTGCCAGGAGTTTCTTCTCCCTTTCCCGGACAGCTTTCTTCTTCGTTTCCAGTTCCTCCCGTGTGGAAACCTGCCAGTAAACAATATATCTCGTATCATGAACCGTAAAAAACGGAACCAGTTCAAGGCCTTTATATTCATCAGGGTAAACAATTTCATCCAGGGTAAAAGACAAATGCTTATCCTCGATCTTTTTTACAGATCCTGAAAAATCCTTTTCCCCGGTAAGGATCACAGGTGATTCATCGATGGGATAAAGCTCACCCGCTGCCACGTGCCCCATACGGCTGCCATCGGCATAGAGCCCGTCCAGGTCAGTTGCCCCGGTAGCCGCTGCAAGCACTACCGGCCCGTACAAGACAGAAGCCCATGGTGAATCATCGGGCAGATATTCAACACTTGTATGCATAGGAAGGGAGACCGTAAGCTCATCACCCGGTTCCCACATACGCTCAACCTGCACGTACGAACCGGGCTTCCCCTGAACGGGTATTTCATTGCCATTGACACTGACCGCCAGACCGCCGGCTTCAACCCAGCCTGGATAACGGACATGCATGGTAAAACCTGCCGGATGCTCCATATCCATCACAATTCGTGTGGATTGTTCAAAGGGAAATGTTGTTTGCTGCCTGAGAGTGATACCTTTTTCTTTCCATTCAAGCACCGAGGGAATAAACAGGTTGACATAGATATCACTTCCGTCATGTGAATATATCAGCGCACCGTACTTACCATGGTTTTCAAGTCCGGCACCCACACAACACCAGAAACACTGCTGGGGTTGTGAATATACCCGGTAATGCCGGGGGCGCATGGGAGTAAAATATACAAACCCACCTTTTACAGGATGCTGGGAAGTAAGGATATGATTGTATAATGACCTCTCGTAATAATCCATATACCCTGCATCCCTGCCTGCTTCAAACAACATTTTCGTCAGCCTGAGCATATTATAGGTATTACAGGTCTCCGGGCCCTGCGGGGACTCGACCATGGAAGAAAAATCATCTACAGGATGGAAATGCTCCCTTACACTATTCCCTCCTATTGAAACAGAGCGCCTGTCAACTATGTTATGCCAGAAAAATCCTGCAGCTTCAGACCAGGCTGTATCATTGGCCAACTCAGCAATACGTTGATAACCGACAACCTTTGGTATTTGTGTATTGGCATGCAGGCCTGTCAATTCGTCCCTTCCGTTCAGCAGGGGATCAAGAATAGCCCTGTGTGAGAATCTACGGGCCAGCACCAAATATTTATCATTACCCGTGATATCAGCTACATCGGCCAACACTTCATTCATACCCCCGTGTTCACTTTGCAGCATTTGTTGGATCTGCTCATCCGACAGATCTTTCGTCATATCAAGGCACCAATCCGAAAGATTCACAAGAATATCCATTGCCTTTTGGTTTCCGGCTATCAGGTATGCATCCTTTAATCCGGCAAAAAGCTTATGAATATTATACAGGGGCACCCATTTACCGTTGAGTGAAAAATTGCCCGCATCGATCTTACCCTGCGCCACCTCCTGCCACATGGCCTTTCCCCCCGGGACACCGCCAACATATCCGTTGCCGTTTTTTTTCTGGCACTTCTCAAGCCAGTCAATCATATAATCAAGCCTTCTTATCAGTTCATCGTCCCCGGTAGCTGCATACATCATCGATAATGCCGATAAATAATGCCCGCCAATATGCCCGTCCAGGCCTGTATTTTCCCAATTGCCATATCGTTTGGCCCGGGGTTCAAAGCCGGCATCTATAAGATATGGAGCCAGCAGCCGGTCCGGATCAAGCTCAAGAATATAATTACGGTCGGCCTGCTGAGCATCATAAAAAGGCCCTTCAAGCAAGCTCACGGAAGATAAGGGAAAGCTCTGTAATGAACGGCCCTGCCCGGAAACAACAAAATTACCGGCCAGAAGAAAAAAGGTCAATACATACAAACTGATTTTCATAGCTGTAGGATGTTAAATAATGATCTCTGCAAAACAAAAGTCGGAATAAATAATTATAATCCACACAAAACAATATAAAAAAAGGCTGCCCGTCCGGGCAACCTTTGTATTTTAGTGTCTGTCAATAAACTCGTTACCTGTTGATACTGGTCATTCCCATCCCGGATTTTGTTCAAGTACCGCATCTAAATTTGCATCGATCGCAGTTTGTGGTATCGGCCAAAGATTCCAGCCTGAAGGCACGGCGCTGGCCCCTGTGAAATACGTATTTTCAGAACCAGCAAAATACGAATACCTGGCGATCTGATCGGTTGCTAAAGTCCCTCCCATACGCAATAAAGTACACCACCGCCTTTCTTCAACAAAAAGTTCCCGGGCACGTTCCGCGAGGATCAGATCCGGGTCGACATCACCCGGCCTTACCAGGTAAGAACATTGTGCACGGTTACGGAGTGTATTTATATCATCAGCGGCATTCCCGTTACTGTTTTTTCTCATATAGGCTTCCGCACGCAACAGATATGTTTCAGCAAGGCGGCATGCATAGTCATCACGGTATATAAACGTGCGCAGCTGCCCATCGGCATTGCCCCCGTTTTCAAGATCCTCATAACCCCAGTCATCTATAGGTGCGAATTTTGTCCATATAGGATACAAACGTTCAAGCGTGCTTTGATCCAACATATCGAGAGTAACGGTATCCCCGTAATAGGAAGAAGCCGTGTCGGTACAAACAAGTTCACGACGGATATTTGCAGGAGAGTTACGCATATCATCCCAAAAATCACCTTCCCATACAACATCCTGCACATAATCAGTGGGAGCATGAAACGAAACGCCGCGGCCTCCCACGTAGGCATCTATCTTACCCGGCCATGGAGAGGCATTGCCTTCTTTATAATCATCATTCCAGTTTGCATCGCGGGGAACAGGAGATAAATCACGCGGGTAATTCAGGAAATTGTCATCTTCAAACTCAAGATAAACATTGTAATCACACTGAAGGGTCCATAAGGCCTCCGTATTTCCTTCAGAATAATCGAGGTTACCACGCTGGAAAAGGTCAAAAAACACATCCCCGTCTTCATAATAATTATCCACACCGTTTATATCCGGGGCAGCACCCTGTGACGCACGGCTGCCAAACCGTTCGGTCATCAGTGAATGAAGCTCCATGGCTTTTGTTGCATTTTCAATCGACTTATCAAGATAATCCCGGTCATTCCCTAATTCCGTGGCCAGCGCCAGGTATGTCTCTGCCAGGTAGTGATAGGTGGCCCCTTTTGCTACGCGGCCTGCTTCTTCCGGATAATCAGGCATGCCGGCCAGGGCATCCTCCAGGTCCTGAATAGCAAAAAGATATGTTTGCTCCCGTGTTGAACGCTCAAAATCATATTTCGGTTCGGTAATTAATTCATCCACCAGGGGTACACCGCCATACAGCTCCCCTAAAGTCATAAATGCAAAACCCCGGAAAAATTTAGCCTGGGCAATCACATAATCACGGCGTGCTTCATCTGTCCATGTAATATTTCCTGATTCAACGCCAACCATGGTCGCGTTTGCATAAGCGACCAACTGGTAAAAAGCATCCCAGATATCCGAAACCGGGCCATAAGTGGGCGACCATAAACTAAAATTTGAATCCCCGTTACCACTGCTTCTCCAGTAAGGAACATCCAGTAAATCCGTACCTGATCCTTTCATTACATAATAATTTTTAAACCAGTAGCGTATATGCACGTACATATTAGTAACACTGGCATCTACCTGGGACAGTGTATTAAAGGAATTCTCAATAGTATAAAATGTGCCCGGGGTTTCTTCAAGAAACTCATCGTCGTTACAAGCGGTGAAAAAAACCATTAAACAAGTTATAACCGCTATTTTATATATTTTCATTTTCATTTTCATGCCTATAAAATTTTAGAATGTTAAATTGACACCCATTGAATAAACAGCTGATAAGGGATATCCATAACCGTAACCACTATAGTTAAGAGTCTGGCCTGTTTCAGGGTCGCCCCCTTCCCAATTGGTAAAAGTCAAAACATTGGTAGCAGCCACATACAGCTTTAACTTCGAAATATTTTGTTTTCTTATCCACGGCTGATTGAAGGTATAGGAAAGACTAATGTTTTGGAGCCTCACGAATGAACGGCTCTGAAGAGGCGTATAATCCGAATTGGCATATCTTAACCTTGGGAATACATTACTCTTATTTTCTTCGGTCCACCATATATGATCAAAGTTATTATCCCTGGTCACATCGGTCATTGTACGATATGCATACAGATTAATTGATTTATAATAATCATTACCCCCGAAAATACCTGTTATGAGAACATACAATTCAAAGTTCTTATATGACAAGGTATTGGATAATGATGCACGGAACAGGTCTTTGTTATAACCCAAAATAGTCCTGTCTTTAGTATTGATCGTATCATTGCCATCCGTATCCTGGAATTTGACATCCCCGGGAACACCCCCGTTAATGCTTACATAATCCTCGTCGCCTTCCTCCTGTATAATGCCAGCTTCCTTATAGCCGTAAATTGCCCCTAAGGATCTGCCCAGGAAAAGGCTGTTGGAAATATCATCCTCTCCGTCACCATAAAGCTCTACCAGCTCATTCCTGTTCATGTAAAAAATGAAGGATGAATTCCAGGTGAAATTGCTGTTTGTCACATTCCGGGTATTCAGGGTTGCTTCAATACCCCGGTTATCAACCCGACCCATAGTGGCATCAATTTCTGTTATACCCGCGCCCATTACAGGAATGTTCCTTTCAAATATCTGATCAATTGTTTTCGATTTATAAACATCCACATCCAGGCCTATGCGATTATCAAACATCTTTAACTCAAATCCGCCGTTAAATGAAGTCGTTTCTTCCCATTTCAGATATGTATTGCCCAGGCGGTCGATCCTCTGTCCCCATGATGCCTGTGATGTATTCCCGAAGGGATAACTGAATTCGCCCGTCTGGCCCAGCAACAGGGTGGATAAGGTTTGATACGGATCCAGGGACTGGTTCCCGTTCTTTCCGTAGGAAAGCTTTAATTTCAAATAACTGACCGGATTTACACTTCTCATAAAACCTTCTTCTGATATGGTCCATGCAACACCGGCAGAGGGAAATAACCCCCATTTATTATCTTCCCCGAATACAGAAGCACCATCGCGCCTGACAGAAGCCGATAAATGATATTTGTTATCAAAGTTGTAATTTACGCGCCCCAGGTAACCGATATTGGTTTTCTCTGTATTATTAAAATTGCTCATTAATTGAGTTTGAGCAAATGGCAATCCGTTATAGCTTAAAGCAGTATTACCAAGTTCTGAAAAATCAGATCCTTCCGCTCTTTTAAATTTATGTGCATAGGAATCACGGGTATACACACCGGTAAGTTCTATGCTATGCCTGCCGAACAGTCGTTTGAAGGTAATGATATTGTCCCATACCCAGCCCAGATCTTTTGTACGCTCACTATATCCGTTCGCGTTGGTTAAATAATTGGCAAGAGTGGCCGGTGAATAACGGTCATCGGAGATCCCCTCCGGTATATAATAACCTTCATGGGTAAAATAATCGCGTTCAATAGACCTGTATGTATATGAATAATTCATTCGGTAGCTTAAACCTTCTATCCCGGGGCACTTGATCAGGGTATGTCCGTTCAGGACAGTGGTATAAAAAACATCATGGTCGTCAATAGTACCGCTTTCTACATTCCACAGCGGGTTGGTCCTGTAAAGGCCTTCTGTTGCAGGAAACTTTTCCAGCAATCCATTTTCTTCGTCCCTGTATACCCTTCCATACGGGGTCATACGAATTGACTGGTAAATATCATATACTGTAGGCCCTGAATAATCATTATAACTAAAATTCACATGGCCACCCACTTCCAGCCAGTCTGTAATATCAGTTGATAAACGTGTGGTGACGGCCTTGCGGTCATAATCATCACCTATCAGCACACCTTCAGTTCTGGTGTATGAACCTGACAGGAAATAATTCATTTTTTCAGTTCCGCCGGATATGGATAAAGAGTGCTTTTGATTATGGCCGTTGCGTTCAGCAAAATCCTGCCAGTCAGTAGTTTTTCCGTTTGCATAATTCTCGTCCTCAAAATCCGACATCCAGCTTGTGGGATCAGCATCTTCTTCCAGTCCCTGCAGCAGGTTAACCTTTCTTATCCAGTCTTCGGGACTTAAAACATCAGCTTTATTAATAACTTTTGAGATACCGAAAGAACTATTAAAAGAAATAACAGGTTTGCCGATCTTACCTCTTTGGGTGGTTATCATAACCACCCCGTTGGATGCGCGTGAGCCGTAGGCAGCTACCGTAGCTGCATCTTTCAATACAGTGATACTTTCAATCGTTGAAGGATCAATATCGCGCATGGCTCCCATGAAGATAACCCCGTCCAGTACAATTAAGGGGCTGGTGGCACCGGACTCAATGGATTTCTGTCCCCGGATCAAAAGGGAGGGACTTTGTCCGGCACCCTGCTGCTGTGAAACATTCATCCCCGGAACAGTTCCCCTTAATACATCCATTGCATCGGTATTCGGGACCAGCGCTAAGGGTGAATCCTCCACTTTCGTAGTTATCGTTGAACCGGTGAAATTTCTCCGGGTGGTTGTTCCGTACCCTATCACAACAACTTCATCCAGTGCTTCAATGCTCTCGATCAGGTTAATATCAATGACAGATTGCCCCCCCACCGGGATCTCTTCGCTGAGATATCCCACGAAGGAAAAGACAAGGGCTGCATCTTCCGACATTAAGGTAAGTTCATACTCACCATCCAGGTTTGTAACCGTTCCGTTGGCGGTCCCTTTTTCAACCACATTCACCCCGGGCATCGGTTCTCCTTCACTGTCCGTAACTTTGCCCCGAACAGTCAGCTGTTGAACATCTTCAGCAAACAACCGGTCGTAATTCCCTGGTGAAAGTATGATCTGCCGGTCTTTTACAATATATTCAATATCATCATCACGAAAAAGTTCAGCAAGAATATCGGATATCTTCTCATCCTGGAAATTTACATTTACCTTGCGTTGAACATCAATCAGCTTACTGTTGTATAAAAAGAAAAATTCCGACCTTTCTTCAATTTGCATGAGTACATCCTCCACTGTGGCAGACTCCAGGCTGAGTGACAGCCCGGTTGCCTGGGGATAGGATTCTGTTGCCGCCAACTGAATGACAGACAACATTGTTAGAATAATAGTCATTTTCATAGTCAGGATTGTCTTTTTTAGCCGGCAACGTTCAATACCGGCGTCAGAGAATAGAAATTTTTTCATAGTTTTACATTGTTAATTAAGTACTCGGATTTGTGATTAAACAATCAGGGTATTATATGCGGAAGGTGTTGCAGTCACTTTCCGCATTTTTTATTAGTGTCTGTCCATAATGTCCGATATCTGCGTTATTGCAAAAATTTTAAAACTCCATATGCCGCAAGTCTGTGACTTGTGGCTGTAGAATTTTCAGACTGCTCAAGCCTTGCTGGATTTGCAAATTTTGGGGTCACATCATAGGCATGCAGGTTTATATTAATCATTATTATTTGTCCTTTGATAGTTTTATAGTTACGAGTCTTTTGGAATAGCTGTTATCGACCCCCGGCTCACGTTCTGAAATTGAATACCGCAGGGGTGCGCTTAATGTCAGCAGATCGAGCACCTGAACAAGTGTTTCATCAGTAAAGGTGGCGGTATAACAATAATCGTACAACAAGGAATCCTTCAGTACAATATCCACATTATACCAGCGTCCCAGGCGCTTTATAACATCTTCCATAGGATCGTTCCTGAAAACAAGTTTTCCTTTGATCCATGATGTATATTTATTATCCTTATAATTACCTGATAATTCGGGTGACTTTGCCGATAATGGTTTCAGCTGTTCACTATTTTTTTTGCTTTCCTTTACGTTATATTCTTCCTCGTAAAGTGCGATCTTTTTTTCTTCCCTGTCAAAAACCGAATGCTGGTTGGGCGTCATCTCACACACAACAATCTCCGAATTGTTCCCGGAAGTACGAACCAGGTTGACTTTCCCCGTTATTAAGGTTGTTTCATAAGTTTTTTCATCCGGATATGCAGTTACATTAAAGGATGTACCAAGTGCCTTGACCGACAGTTCACCGAGATTAACATAAAATGGTTTGACCCTGTCCCGTGCGACTTCAAAAAATGCTTCTCCGTTAAGAAATACTTCCCTCCTATTGTTTGAGAATTGTTCGGGAAACTTCAGGGAACTGCCTGAATTTAACCACACCAGTGTTCCATCCGGTAAATTCAGCTTTGTACGCACACCGTATGATGCTGTTATTTCCTTATATACCGGATCATTATCCTGAGAGCTGTGGATCATGTAATAATACACACCAACCGAAAGTGCAACAGGTATAGCAATTACGGCGGCTATCCTCTGCCAGTGAGATAAGACGCCGGAACGCTTATTCATGATCTTACTTTTAACTTTCTCTTTCGCACCGTCAATATCAATATCATGAAATTGCCTTATCCTTTTGCTCAATGCATGCGTTTCTGCTAACTGATTAAAATAATCACCGTTTGCATCATTTTCTGAAAGCCAGGTACTTAATAGTTGTTCTTCCGTATCAGAAGCCGTCCCTTCAAGATGCCTCAGAATGATCTGATCAATGTTTTGGTTATTTTCCATATTTATGTTTACATAAGATATGACGATCTGTGACTTCGCTACCCCTACGTCAACATAAATAAAACAGTTAAAAATTATTTTTGAAAATAATATCAATAACTAGAGTCTGTCTATAAACTCTGCAAAATGTTTCATTGGTTATGTGTCTGTTCATAAAGTTTTATTTGCAAGGCTTGCGCAGTCCGGAAATGCGGAGTTTACCAGTCGTAAATGAGCAATTTCCGGACAAGCGTAACGCAGCAAATGGGACTTTATGGACAGACACTAACTAGAGTCTGTCCATAAACTCGTAGTGTTTGTTCAGAATGTTCGAGATCAAGGCGCGTGAACATTTTAAACCGCAGTATACTAAAGTATTCGAGGATTTAAAATGTGAGCAGCAACGCAGATATCGGACATTATGGACAGACACTAACTAAGGCAGGTAATCCTTCAATTCAATCCTTAATCTTTTTAGTGCCTTTGCTATCTGGTTTTCAACTGTTTTTACCGATATCCCCAGTTTCTCACTAATATCTTTATAGCTGTAATTCCGTATTCTGCTGTAGCGGAATATCTTTTTGCACTCCGGCGGAAGCTTGTCCACTGCCTCCAGGATAAGAGCTGCCAGTTCGGTCTCGATATAAGTCTCCCAGGTTTCTTCCCGAACATTTTCAGCAGATCGCATCATTTCCAGGGTATGCTTATTCCTGACTTTTTTATGCTTCAGCATGTCAAGGCACTTGTTTTGCACCGAGCGAAAAAGATATGCTTTTACTGATGAATGAATATCCAGTGCCCTGCGGTCTTTCCATAACTTCATAAATACACTCTGCACAATTTCTTCAGCAAGGTGCAAATTATTTAAAAACCGGTCTGCATACAATACCAATCCGGGATAGTAATAATTAAAAAAATGATCAAAAGCATGCTCATCGCCGGTTTTCAACCGCGATAAAAAATACATGTCCTGATATTTGTTGTTGCCGGGCAAGATAGTACCTCTTATTTATCAACCTCTCTTCTTTCCGAACACAATCCTGGCCTGTATTATTCAAGCTTCAGGCTAACACATTCATGATCCTCATTCATTTTTATGAACCTTTAGCCCGGCGAAGTAAATAATGCAGGCTGAAGTCAAATGTAAAAACTTTATTCCATTAAATTTAAAAATCCGACAGGCTTATGTATAAATTTTCTCATCCCGGGGGGCATGGTTTTTTTTCATCATTAACCTGTTCAAGGTCCCCTTTCATATCTTTAGCTGGCATACTATTGACCTGCAAACTCTGTCATTCGATATACTCCTGGTGCCTGCTATTCTGGCCGGGGCATTTCCTGGTATTTATATCGTCCGGCTGATACCCGAAAAAGCATACAGAATATTCATTATCGCATCTACTGTTTTGTCCGCCTTATTTTTATTTTAAGCTGTATTATTCATGTATGGTTTTTCTTAAATGCACAGATTCTATTATGGTTGATAAATAATTATGATTTGATTATAACGATTGCTTAATTTTACAACCGCAACATTTCAACACTATCTGTTGTTTGATCAATTACCTAAACGACATTTAGAGTCTGACAATAAAGTGCGGCGTTTGGCACGGAATGTTCGAGATCAAGGCCCGTGAACCGAACGAAACACCTTTAAAAATTAAACACATTGTGAAAAAAATCCAAACCGCAGCATACCGGCGTATTCGAGGATTTGGATTTTGAGCAACAACACAGATATCGGACATTATGGACAAACACTATTTATAAAGAAAGCGGGAGGACGTTGAATATGGGCAATACAAAGATCAAGGAAAAAATGCTCAAACCCAGGCTAAAAATCAGCAGGCGAAAAAGAAGAATTCTGATCGAAGGAAGTTCACGCCCGGAGAATCCCGGATTATTTTACGGGCAAACCCTCAAACGAATAGAAGGTCTCCTGAGGGAAGATTTTAAAAATCAGATGACCATCGATTTCCGGCTCTTATATATGAATACCAGCTCTTCAAAGTGGATCATGTACATACTGAAAACGCTTCATGCGCTCAATCCGGATTCAAACCTTACTGTTAACTGGTATTATGATTCTGATGACGAAGCCATCGAAGAAGCCGGCGAGGTTTACCAGTCGCTTTTAAAAATTCCTTTCCACCTTATAGAAAAGTAACTGAAGACCGCTCACTTATTATTTCAGATATATACTTCCCATTATACGGCGATCACCGAATACCAGCCGCCGGACGCTATTCAGCCGCTCCTGGTCAGGGCATAGTGCTCAGCCCCTCCCAACGTACATTCCATGTTCCGTTTTTCGGAAACCCGGGGGTAATTGTATCGGTTTCATTGAAACCTGCTGTCATCATGGCAACAGCTGTAAGCAGTCCTCCATTCCCCGGGAGGTAAATGCGCAGGCGTTCATCCTGGTAATTATGCCCGTTCACCAGGTATGTATTGGTAGGAATATCCATAAATAATGCATCAATTGCTTTTTCGGGCATACCGAGCCGGGCAGCGGTCATTGCCGTCATGGGGAAATCCCATCCCCAGGTTCTTTTCCACTGCCATTCATCCCATACTTTATCAAAAGTATTACGCATTATCTTTTTATCCACCAGCGGGCTTTCAGGCAGCATGCCATAAGCTCCCAGAACGATCGGATGATCATGGGTATATCTTTCGGTATAAGATTCCGCTGCATTTTCTGCAAAAAGATACAGGCTGTCTTTCACGGATAAACCAGACAGCTTGTTCAGCACCCTGTCCCATTCCGGTTTCCTTGTCATCTCCATCCTTTCACGCCAGGCTTGTGCCGTTGACAAGCCCCAGTGCCAGTATGCCAGTTCGAAAGCAGGGTTAACAGTCTCCAGCGGATTATAACACTCCTGAGCCGGTATAAGCAGGGGGCCCAGCACATAGCGGTCATTCTCCGCGTCATAGTGTGCATATGACGCCATGAAATCCGCGGTTTCAAAAACCAGGTCAGCATATTTTTCCAGTGTCTCTTTATCCTGATGGTGCCGGAAGCACAGCTCAGCAAAATAAATAAAATGCGGTTGTTGCCAAATCAGAAATGACCCTATACTTGAAGGGCTGTCTATACCGCCCGGACCTGTCATCTTCGGCCACCTAAGGCCTTCGAATCCCTGCCGCTGTGCTATTATCCTTGCGCTCTCCCTGATATCATCATAGTAATCGAGGCTTTTTTCCAGCAGCTCTATCCTGTTCCAAAGGGCAAAATGCACCCCGTGCCACCAGTGCATCTCAAGATGAAACTTACCGTACCAGCTGTTAAAAGTCAGTCCGGTCTCCTGCGGAGGTAGTGAACCGGCACATTGTATCCGGGTAAGATATTGTGAAAGGATAACCCTCCTTTCCAGCTCTCCGGCCCGCGGATCGGTACTGCCGGAAAAATCTACCGCTCCCCCGCTTTCCCAGAAATCTTTCCAGGCTCCCTGCGAGCTGACCCTGGAAGCGTCAAACCCCGGTATTCCGCCTCCAACCTGTTCCTGTGAAAAAAGGCATGTAAACGAAAATGTATCCTTATCTTTTCCGGGGACAAGCATAAAACGATGAGCTTCCTGCTCGGAGAAAACAGCATCTCCCTTCCAGTTCATACTGACATAATACCTTGTGTTATCCATCTCACGGATAACCCGCGCCGAACCCTGCATTCCCGTAATTGGCCTTGAACTGTGCTTTTCAGGGTGCGACCAGTCGATACCGTCAGCTACATGCTCCCCGTCAGGATATGGAAAACGAACATCAATGTTCAGCAATCCTTTTTCAATCATCGGAGAGCTAAGGCGCACGGCTATCATATCCTTTTCCGGATGACACAGGGTGATCACCTCAACAGGATCCCCGTCAACTGAAAATGTGCTTTTAATTTCACCTGTCCACATATCAAGTTCCTGCCTGATATCACGGATATCATTAATGCTTGCCGGGCTCCCGTCCTGAAGCCTTATATTCAGCCCAAGAATACCCAAATGCAGACGGTGCGGATTCCTGCGAAAATAATCCATCGCCCGTCTTTTCCTTTCCGGGGTTCTCCACTGCACATCATAACTGATCTTACGCCCGTAAAAATCATATTCCTTAAGGGTCTCATCATAACCATACCGCTCAGTATTCGGAAAGCTATGCCAGCCCCATTGCGACTGTGTACCCAGGCATACTCCCTTTTCGTAATATCCCGGAAATGTTTGTAAACCTGTAGCATCTACCGTGAAGGCAAATTCACCGTTGCCAACGGTCAGTGAATTAAGCGTATCAAACTGTTGGATAACTATATTATGCCTTCTGACAAGGCTTTTCCTGTCAATGGATCCTGCCTCTTCCAGGGGTTGTTTACACTGAATAAAAAGAAATACTATTGATAATGGTAAATACTGAATAATTGTACGAAGCATAACAATTGTTTTAATTAGTGTCTGTCCATAATGTCCGATATCTGCGTTGCTGCTCAACCGAACGAAGTGAGTTCTAGAACACTTTTAAAAATGAGCTCTTGAACACCTTTAAAAATTAAACACGTTGTGAAAACTTTCTAAATCCTCGAATACCTTAGTATACTGCGGTTTAAAATTTTTGCACGCCTTGATCTCGAACATTATGAACAAACACTACGAGTTTATAGACAGACTCTAATTAGTGTCTGTCCATAAAGTCCCATTTGCTGCGTTACGCTTGTCCGAAAATTGCTCATTTACGAAAAGTAAACTCCACATTTTCGGCCTGCGCAAGCCTTGCAAATGAAACTTTCTGAACAGACAAATGGCCAATTAAACATTTTGACGACTTTATTGACAAACTCTAATTAGGATAGGGGTTTCGGCCGCATGAATGCTGTATAATATTAAAATTCATTATCTGTGCTTTTTTCGTGATCCTGTTTTTTACGTGCTTCTATCTTCCTGTTTCTTCTGAAGACCGCCGGCAGTGAAAAACACACTCCCATAACCCCTCCTAATAATAACACTATTACCATGATCAGCGCCAATGAACTTTCAAATTCCCAAAACCATAGCTTAACAACTATCGCCTGTGAATTCTGGAGCGCAAAAATGACTATCACAACAGCCAGAATAAGTCCGAAAATTAATGCCTTTTGCATAATATATAATTTAACCGTATAAATTCATAAAGATCATTTGTTACTCTTTCAACTATTACCCTGCTTTATCACATATAATTCAAAATCCATGAACCGGCCAGGTTAAAAATGGATCAGGCTTTGTTTTGTATACCGGCCAAGCCTGTCTTTTCCTTTCAGTTTATCAAGCTCAATAATAAAACTCAGCAATATATCCTTTACATGAAACATCTTTATCAGGTTAATGGCTGCCACTGAAGTTCCCCCGGTAGCCAGCAGGTCATCGTGCAACAGCACAACATCATTTTCATTAAGCGCATCATTATGTATCTCAAGTGCATCCTCACCATATTCAAGGGCATAATTGACGGAATATGTTGTGAAAGGCAGCTTACCCGGTTTACGAATGGGTATAAACCCCGCATTCAGTCGTGAAGCAACTGCCCCTCCTATAATAAAGCCTCTTGATTCAATTGCAACAACTTTTGTTATTCCTTTGTTCTCATAGCGGTCAACTATACTGTTCACAATAAAGGAAAAAAAACCGGCATTCTGGAGTGCACTGGTTATATCTTTAAACTGTATCCCGGGCTTGGGAAAATCAGGGATATTACGAATTGCCTTTTTTAACTCGTCATTTGTTATTGATGAATACATGTGAATAGTTTAATTTATAACAAAACTAAAATTTTTCCTGAAGTTTATATTCATTGTTAACCAAAAAAATAAATCATGTCCCCCATATGCCGCAAGTCTATGACTTGTGGCTCTATAATTTAACATTCGAACTGCCATCAGTCGCAGACTTGCGGTAGTATATTAATGTTGATGACCACAAGTCACAGACTTGCGGTAGTAGAAGAAATTTTAAAAAGATACTCCAAGCCTGAAATCAAAAAAGTCCGCTACATGCCTGTGAGCCTTCAGGTTTATCCCGCAGAACAACATGCCGGTAAAATGGTAGGAAATGCCATATCGCTGATATACCTCATCCATCCTGTCAAAAGGAGAATATACATACACCCCCAGCTGAACTGAAAAATTAAAATCTCCCAGCAGCAGATCGTGGCCTAACAGAAAAGCCGCATAACGATGATCAGCCGGCTTACCTCCTGTCATAATACCGTTTCGTTCTATTTCTTTTTTATCGGCACCGTCAGAGGCCCATTCCAGTCCCAGTGAAAGCGCGCTCAAACGTCCTGTCACCCGGCTGTATTTACCCATGAATCCATAAACCAGGTATCGCTCCTGCCCTTTAATATCTGTTTTTGCAGTTGAAAAAAAAGAAATTTCCGTTCTTTTTTTCCAGGGATTGATCAGTATGGAATCGTTTTTTGTTTTATTTGTATACGGCAGGGGCCGTAAGTTATAATCCACGCCAAGATTAAAAGTAGGAAAATTAATACCCTTATTGGGATTTTTTATCCCGCCATTTGAGATATGGTTAAAATTACCGGCCAGGCGAACATTCCAGAATTTATTTATCCTGTAGTTCAGTCCGGCATTAAGCATAACGATAAAGCTTACCGGCGAACTGTAAAACTTATTTTCCGGATTTGTTTCTTCATCATATACCTTGTCCAGATAATTCGGCCCCCCTCCAAACCGTACCGAACCGCTGATCCTGTTTTCGGCACCTATCATGGGTTCAACAAAAACATACAGTGCCCAGGAACTTCCAAGAACATCGGGATTATCAAAATTCGTGTAAAAAAAGGATACCCCTGCACGGGGATAACAATAACAGTATTGCCAGGCTTTATCTCCCATAAACTGCCATGCAAGCTCAGTTTCCACGCCCCACGGGAAAGTATGTGACACATCCTTAAGCTCCCTTGAATGGGCGATAATAAACCCATAGTGAGACCTTACTCCTGCCATAAGGGAATTTTTATAGCTTTCCTGGCATACGGCATTCTGAACTATTACGGTGATCAACAGGGCCGGAAGAAATTTACGGATTGCCATTCACATATATTTTTAAATAATATACATATAATAAAACCTGTGGCAAGAATAATACAGGCTAAATTATTAAATTGATATCATTCGGAAAAGTTTATTTTCACCAGAACCTGATTAGTGTCCGTCTATAAAGTTGGCAAAATGTTTAACGGGTCACATCACATAATAAAAAAGAGGGTAATAAAATAATATTACCCTCCCCTTTTGTGAAATCTGCTACTATCCTGCATTATTGGCTTCGCCGGGCTAAAGGGTCATAAAAATGAATGAGAATTATGAAAGTGTTAACCTGACGGGTGAATAATACAGGTTATCATGGCTATTTTATTTTAACCTTTAGCCCGGCGAAGCCAATAATGCAGGTTAAAAAGTCAAAGCATAGCCCAGCTTAAAAAACAGGCTTCTTTCCGTCTGTGTCAGGGGTACATCGAGGTTATCGATCTCACCTCCCAGGTAGCTGTCCGAATAACCCAGGAAAAAAACCGTTTGCGGGTTGAGCTTATACGAAAAGAGATATTGGGCGAACAGAGATGAGGTATGAGGATCGGGAAGGTTATCCTCATCCGTATAATAACCAACGTTGCGTTCGTAGTTTCTGTATTGTAAAATAGCCCTGACAAACAGCTGCCTGGTAAACTGGTAAACAAACTTTCCCTCCGATATATTGGCCGTGTATAACCTGCCCGGTTCAACATTAAGCTGTTCGTAAGTATGTTCAAGCGATATGCGGATGTGCCTGCCCACGTTCAGTTCCATACCCGGAGACAAACGAATACGATCTCCGGGACGGGTATTTGCATAGTCGATCCGGTCGCCAAGCCATATATTAAAATAATAAAACAGGCTTTTGGCAGGCCTCATACAATTATGCACGAAAACGGATGTGACCTGAAAACGCTCATCATTGTAGCTTTCTTCTGCTACATCTAATTCAGCGTGAAAATGGAACTGCCTGAACGCCCCTGTAAAATCAAAATAGGTTCCGGCTCCTCTTTTTAATAATTCCAGGCTTTGATCTGTATGGTAACGTGTATACAAGCCGGCTATAACCCGGCTCCACCAGCCGTTTTCTTTTTCATTTGTCCACATGTAATCGGAAGCCGCCTCGACTTTCTTATAATCTACCTTTGGCCTGAATCCCTGATCGGCCCTGAAATTCTTGCCATAATCCTCAATTGATAACCGCCAGTCCAGTTTGCTTGTATTATGAAAATAATAAAAATCAAAGCCATAATCACTGAAAGCCCCTTCAGGCTGATCAAACTCCCTAACAACAGTATCGGGATAAAGGGTGGATGATCCGCCGGCCGTCACCCTTATCTGGTCTTTATCGGTAATACGTATATCAGCATCAATAGCAGCCACACGGTTAAAATAATCCTTTCCCTCACGATCTGTAATAATGGCGCCAACCGTATATTTATTGCCTATATCATATTTATACCGCATCACTGAAGAAAAGGAGGATTGCTGCAATGATGTTTCATCTGACCCCTGGCTGCCCGGAAATATCAGGTTGGTCAGTTCATCCTGAACAAAATAAGCACCAATGGTATTCCCTTTTTCCTTACCTGTCAATTTAACGCCCCATAAGGGTTCCCTTATCGTACGGGTATAAACTGCATCGAACTGGGTATCGAAAAAATCTGAACCTTCCGTAAAAAAAGGCCTTTTTTCCGCGAAAAACAGAGCAAAAGGCTCATTAATGTCAAGCTGCGCCGCATCAGCTTCCACCTGGGAAAAATCCGGGTTCAGCGTTCCGCTGAATGTCATGTTGGGTGTTATGCCCCATTTTGCAGTTACCCCCGGTTCCAGCCGTTTGGTTTTCCAGTCGAAAGGCCCACTGGTTTCATCCTCCCTCTCCTGTCTGAGCTGAAAGGACAGAGTGGGGGCGATCTCAATATTTTTACCCGGCTCTGCATCTTCGAAGCCTTCAATTTTCAATGACTGGCAAAGATAACAATTATTGTTCCTGTCGCGCGGGAATGTTCCTATATGATGCCGTACTTCCCGCGGGTAACTCCTTACTGCATCAAATCCCCATATCTGTTTTCCCGTGTCGCGCTGAAACCTGAGCGAACTGAAGGGAATAGCCATTTCCACTGTAAAACCTGAATCATGAACACTACCATCGGAGTACCAGATAGCATCCCATGAATCATCAAAATTTGAGGATTCAATAGCATCAGCCTGCACTCCAAGCGGATTACAAATAAAATCAAATGCCCTGCGTTCATCATTCCAGGTATCCAGTATCACCCCGACCCAGTCATCATCATACATCTTGTCGCGGTCGGAATAGTTTGCCATTATCTTTTCCGCTTCAGGGTCATGAGCCTCAAAACCAATATAAAGCATCTCCTTATTGTGAGTAAGAAAAACTTCCGTCCTTACCGGTGGCGGGATATTTTCACCTGGGGCCACTTCATAATTGAGCTCAATTACCAGGGCATTCTTCCATGCATCTTCATCAAGCACGCCGTCAACTTCAATATCACTTTCATGGGAAGGAATTTTCAATGTCCTACTGAGGGTATCCGTTTTAAGGAAGATCTCACCATCCGCAAAGGCAAAAAAACGGAAAAGGATAATAAAAATAATTATAAATACTAACCGCAAGATATAGCTGTATCTGGTAAATAAATTGTTAATCTGCATTATTCACGCCCCGGGTTATCAAAAAATATTTTTCTTTAGAAAAAAACAAATATACCGGATTTTTTAAAACCCGCAACTATATAATAAAATCTTAGTTTAATGTAAACCTTTCCGGCCGGATCATGAGCCGTTATGGTGACACACCGGAAGGCATGGTTGAATCGGCCATGGAATTTCTGCGTATATGCAAAACTGAGGATTTCAGTGATGTTGTGGTTTCACTTAAATCCAGCAATACGCAGGTTATGGCAAAGTCCACCCGCCTCACTGGCGCAAGGCTCCTGCCTTGTGCCCAAAGTAAGCCGAAAGCCGGAAGAAAAAGAGCTCGAAGCGGGGATTCTACCAGATTCTGAAAAGTGAAAAAACATTCAACATACTACTAACATTCTTAGCGAGAGACTTGCAAGACTGGCAAGACCGCAGGACCGGCAAGACTTTTTCTTCTCAACTACTCAACTACATAACCACGTACTTCTAATCATCTTCCGGGAATAGTGTATTGTCATCAAAGTGTACATGACGGAGATCAGCACCGTCAATATCGGCTTCGCTGAAATCCACTCCTTCCATATGTGCACCTCTCAGGTCGGCTTTTCTCAGATTCGCTTCTTTCAGGTTAGCTCCCTCCAGTATAACATCACGCAGATCAGTGCCTGACAAATCGGCTTCTTTCAGATTAGCCCGGAAAAAATTAGCTTTCCGCAAATCCAGCCCGCTCAAATTTACTTCTTTCAGGTTGGCATTGGTAAAATCCGCACCGGCAACCCGTATTCCTGCCAATGAAGCTTCTTTCAGATTAGTCCTGAACAGCAGGGCATTTTCAAAATTGACTCCATCCAGTTCAGCTTCTTTCAGATGGGCATCCTGAAGATTAACATTATGCAGGTCAGCCCCGGAAAGATCACTTTCCTTAAAATAAGCTCCTGAAAGATCGGGACGGATCGTCGGGTTATTTTCCCGCCAGCGGTTCCATTGTCCCACCCCGCTTTTCAGTATGTGCAAATGCTCCGGATTTCCATAAAACCCGGTCTCCGGATCATCATATACCGGATCATGCAAACTTTCAACAATGATTGCTCCAACATCAATCTCATGCATTGCACTGTTCACACCCTGAAGCACTTCATTGATAATCGCGTTCAAATCCATCTGGCGCAAGGTTTCTTCAACACCATATATGATTTCATTTACCATGATATTGATATCTGCTTCATCCATTTCTTTAACTCCGGCCAAAGCTTCATCCACAATGTTATTAAAGTCAATTTCACGCATACCGGCCTCAACTCCTGTCAAAGCCTCATCAATAATCAAATCAATATCCATATCCTGTAATCCTTTTTCAACACCACGGATCACTTCTTCCTGCATACCCTCCTTATTCAACTCCCTTCGCAACTCAATCTCTATCTCCCTTTTCAATTCTTCAGAAATTTCGCGTGCAACTTCAGTTTTTATTTCTTCATCAATAATTTTTTCTTCCCGGCCTAAAGCATTTTCATCGGCAACTATTGTCTGCTTTCTTTCCTGTTCAATGGTTTGATCCATGTGCATGGCTCCAGGTTCTGATTCCGGTCCCGCTGATTCATCTTCTTTTGTACCTGCAGCAAGCAACGAATCCTGCAAAACCAATGCTGACTGATTATCCGGAGTATGTAAGTCCGTATCCGCTTCCGGTATTTCTCCCTTTTGGACCATGCGGGTTACTCCCGATTCTTCTGACTGAATCTTAAATGCTGAAGCAATACCAGGGTTCAGCATAATCATCACTATTCCAAAAAATACAATACATGAGGCTGTAACCCCTTCCATAAAATTTGTTTTCATTTTGGGTTGATTTAATAATCGTTTTATCCGTTTTAATAATTTGTTATTATGACTGATCGTCATGGCCAGTCCTTCCTGATGCAAAAGTTGTTCCTGGATACCTGCCAGTGCCTTCGCGTAGTTCAGTGTATCTCCTGTATATTCCAGTGCAATATCATCACAGCAATGCTCGCGTTCTTCTTTTATTACCGACGATATCCACCATACAGCCGGGTGATAAAATAATACAATTTCTATCAATGATTGAAACAAATTAATGATATAATCCCTGCGTATAATATGGGCCAGTTCGTGAACCAGTATACTTTCGAGTTGTTTTTCCGAAAGTCCTGTAAAGGCGCTTACCGGTAATAATACCACCGGTTTAATATAGCCAATAACGAGAGGGACCTTTGCCAGTGATGATTGTAATATGCTTACCGGTTGACTAATCCCCAGCTTCACAAGCAATTCTTTAAATTGCTTTCCCCATCGTGGCTCAACCGGCATAACACGGTAATATTTCATTCGTCGGGTATATGCCAGACCACCGATAAACCGCAACATGAGGATCAGCATTCCCATTAACCAGAATGTCACGATCAATGGAAAATGCCGGTAAAAGTAATTTTTAAAATCATTCAGGATCATGTTAATATTTCCTGCAGAATCCCCTGTTAAAACACTCCCGGTTGTTTTTGCAGGAGTAACTGAATAATCAACCGCATCATCCGGTCGTTCGATATCCTTCACAGTAACAACCTCTTCACTTCCCTGGCTTTCATAAACCCTTATAAAAGTAAAAAACACACTGAAAAGCATAAATAACAGGGCAATTACTGCGATGATATAACGTGTTACTGAAGTAAACCGTTTTGTAAAAAGCATGACCAGCGAAAAAATGAGGGCGATCAATGCTCCCTGCCACACGGAATGTATAATTGTCCATCCCAATGCTTCCATAACTCCGGACGGAAAAATATGATATATACTATCCATTATTTGCCTCCTTCCAGTTTACTGATCAATTTTTTTATCTTTTTCAACTCCTCAGCAGATGTTTCATGATGGTCAAGCAATTGCATGACGAGACTTGATGCGGAGCCTGCGAAAGCAATATCCAGAAAACGGTCGAGCAATTCATTTTGGGTATCCTCCATTTCGATTGCCGGAAAATAAACATGACCCCGGCCTTCCCGTTTACGCTTTACCATATTCTTTTCCGTCATATTTTGCATGATCTTCAGGGTAGTCGTATAGCCAACCCCCCTTTTTTCGTTCAACTGTTCATGTACAAATTTTACTGTCCCCGATCCATGTTCCCATAGCACCTGTAATATTTCCAGCTCAGCATTCGTGGGCTTTACTTTTTGTTTCCGGTTCTTCATTTTTACGTCTTTATTACGACAATTATCGTATAAATATATACGACAATTATCGTAATTGCAAATTTTATTACATTTTTTTCAAAAAAATCTGAAGAAATGCCATGACTGGCAAGACTGGCAAGACTTTTTCTTCTCAACTACTCAACTTTACCGACCCACCCCTGACCTCCCGTCCTTCGGTACGGGACAGGCTCCCCCAGGAGGGGACTACTCAACTATCTTTATCTACACTTTTCTATCCCGAAGAATCAGATTATCTTTGTATCCTTTAACATGCCGAAAAATAACAATGAATTATTGCGAAAGCCTCACCACATATCAACGACGCAAAACCCACGAGGTATATATTGGTAATATTCCGCTGGGCGGGGATCATCCCATTCGTATCCAGTCGATGACCAGCACTTCAACAGCAGATACCGGCAAAACCGTGGAACAGTGCATCCGGATCATTGAAGCCGGCGGTGAGTATGTACGGATCACCATACCCACCATAAAGGATGCCGGTCACCTGGCTGAAATAAAAAAACAGCTCCATGCCAGAGGCTATAATTATCCTTTGATCGCAGATGTGCATTTTAATCCGAAAGTAGCTGAACAAGTAACGGGCATTGCAGATAAAGTAAGGATTAATCCGGGTAATTACGTCAGTGCAAAAAAATTCAATAAATTCGATTATTCCGATGAAGAATTTCAGGCTGAATTAAACAAAATCAAAGTAAATTTTCTTCCCTTACTTGAAAAATGCAGAGCCACCCAAACAGCCTTACGCATAGGTGTTAATCACGGGTCGCTCTCTGACCGTATCATGAGCCGGCATGGAGACACACCGGAAGGTATGGCCGAATCGGCCATGGAATTTCTGCGCATATGCAAAAACGAAAATTTTACAGATGTGGTTGTTTCGCTCAAAGCCAGCAACACACAGGTGCTGGTAAAAACCAACCGCCTGCTGGCAGCTAAAATGAACAACGAGTCCATGACGTTCCCTTTGCACCTGGGAGTTACCGAAGCCGGTGAAGGAGAAGACGGCCGCATAAAATCAGCTGTGGGCATCGGGGCACTTTTAACAGACGGGCTTGGCGATACAATAAGGGTATCCCTCACCGAGGATCCCGAAAAAGAAATTCCTGTTGCCCGCGAACTGGTCAAATATTTTACCGGTAAAGCCGGGCATGCTGCCATTCCGCCGGTAACAAAAAATCCAATCGGCCCATACGGCTACCGGATCCGGCAAACTTTCCAGGCAGGTATCATTGGCAGTGACCATGTTCCTGTAGTGGTAACCGGCCTCTCATCGTCTTCCGGCAGCAATTATCCGGATTTGCAACAGGCCGGATGGAACTACCGGGACGGCCGGTGGAAATTTACTGATCAGGCTGCCGATATCATCTATTTGAAAAACATACCACCTCATACGGATATCCCGGAAAACAAACTGATCCTGACAGACTATGCTATCCGGGAAAAAATAAATGAACCGGCAAAGCAAATAATCCCCCTGTTAACAACTGATGAATACAAACAGGTATACAAGAAACTAACAGGCCTGAAATTTCTCCGGTTAACGCTACCTGAACTGCAAGGTAACCTCATCAGTATCATTAAAGATGACCCGTTGCTGGCCCTTGTCATTGACCCGCTCACAAAGAACAGCCTGGCTGAACAGCGCCGGTTTGTGATTGAACTGATGAACACGGGATGCCGGTGTCCTGTGGTCTTTCGGTGTAACTATACTGAAAAAACTGCAGAGCTGCTCCGGCTGAAAAGTGCAGCTGACCTGGGGGCCCTTTTTCTGGATGGTACAGGCAACGGAATATGGATCACAAACTCCCTGCCAGACATTACACCGGACATCATTAATCACACGGCATTTGGCATATTGCAGGCTGCACGTGTACGTACCACCAAAACAGAATATATCTCATGCCCCTCGTGCGGCCGTACTCTGTTTGACCTGCAAAAGACAACTGCCATGATACGTGCTAAAACACATCACCTCAAAGGATTGAAGATTGGCATTATGGGTTGTATAGTAAATGGTATTGGTGAAATGGCTGATGCAGATTACGGATATGTAGGTGCCGGGCCCGGCAAAGTCAGCTTATATAAATCACGCCGGTTGATCAAACGCAATATACCCGAAGATCAGGCAGTTGATGAACTCGTTAATGTGATCAAGGCATCCGGCGACTGGCAGGAACCGGAAAATCAATAATCCGTTATCTGACGGTTAATTTCCAAAGTGAGCCGGAAG
>Ga0307421_1000454_pt1 | contig 26206 bp, 31 predicted proteins | sample SalMarWE160270MG_FD_202163 | JGI IMG/M metagenome (GOLD analysis project Ga0307421, IMG submission 202163) | Salt marsh sediment microbial communities from the Plum Island Ecosystem LTER, Massachusetts, United States - WE1602-70 | ecosystem: Environmental > Aquatic > Marine > Intertidal zone >... | reverse complement strand
GTTCCCGTATGATCGGTGAATCATCGGCAATTAAGATTTTCATCGTATCACTCTCCTTGGGTTTTTTGGTAAACCTATCAGTTATAAAAAGCTCATTTTTGGCTTGCTGGCTTGTCATGGATTGATACTGGAAACTGGATACTTGATACTGGATGCTGGAAACTCATTCTTTCTTTATCATTGACTCCCCTATTGGGTTTTGTTAAATTTAATGTAATGAAGCTTATCAAATATGACCGGCATGCCAAAAGGCGCATGAGAGATCGTCATGTTACTGAAGATGAGGTGAAGTCCGCTGTTGAAGACGCGGATTTTTTGGAGCAAAGCATAAAAGGGCGTTTTAATTCTTTTAAGTTCATCAATGGGAGGTACCTGCGAGTAACCTTTAAAGAAGAACCTGCGCATATGTTCATTATTACTGTAACTATTAGAAAAAAGCCTTTCAGGGAGTAACACTATGAGAATTGAATATAGCAAGAGTATTGATGCGCTATACATTAGACTGAGAGAGGCAGAGGTCTGTGACTCTATGGATATTGAGGAAGGCGTAACGGTTGATCTTGATGAAAAAGGCCATATCGTCGGTATAGAAATCTTGGATGTAAGTGAAAAAATGGACATATCAGACCTTGTTAACATTAATATTGAGAACATACCTCTTGAGAAAGTAGCTTAATACTTCCATCCCCAAATTGATTGAGGTTCTAATAATGACTAACCTAACCATTTTATTTATCGTCCTTGTAATTATTGGTTTTACCGGGGCAATCTGGACTTATCTGCGGCAACGGAAATCCAGGCGTTAAGGTTTCATTTTCAATTTCTCTACGAGCTAGCAGCCCCTTATCTTCCAGTCGCTGTATCAAAACCTCAGCAACCCGGTTCAATTTGTCACTCCCCACAAGTCATACTCCTGGCTACTTATGACCCTTGATACTCATGATCGTGAAGGCTTAGTTAGCAGTGCGTTAGGCATCCAGTTTCAAGTTTCTCTCCGAGCCGTAGGCTCTCCAAGCCGGAGGCCAGTATCCCCGCCTGCCGTCCGGCGGGCAGGCAGTATCAAGCAACTAACCCAGGACCTCTTCCACCTTTCTTGCTAGAGCCAGGGGACTGAAGGGTTTGGTGAAATACTCGTCTGCGCCAACCTGATGGCCTTTTACCAGGTCTTCCTCCTGGCCCTTGGCGCTTAGGATAATTATGGTGCTGCCGCGAGTTTTCGGGTCATTCTTCAAGATGCGGGTAGCTTCAAACCCATCTATGTCCCCGGGCATCATGATGTCCATGAAGATGAGGTTTGGATTCTCCTCCCTCGCAATATCGACGGCCATTTGTCCATCTTCGGCCTGGAGGATTTGGTAGTCTTCTGATTTCAGGGTGGACTTCACCAGCTTCCTGATCCCTGGCTCATCATCTACAATGAGGATTTTCTTCATTTTTTTCTCCTCGCATCCAGGTTCTGGACATTGGATTCTGGATCCAACCCTTTTCATTCTCCCGGAGAACGGAATTCTCCCTCTTTAACCTCGTGGGGACAAACTCCCACGTTGGGACTCGGATCCTTAACCCTTAGAGTGAGCATTAATCATGCCATTACTTGGGAGTAGCTCCGTTTTCGAAAACAAAAGCTATCAGGAGTGGACTTGTGGCAAGGGATTGCAATTGGGAGGAGAAAAGAAAAAGGATATGCAGAAATTATACATTATCTCAAATACTTGCAGATTGCCTCGACTGTATTTAGGGCAGGTACCCTCGGCGTTCATTATGGCTCTGTCAGGCATAGTGAGGCATCAAATTGGCGTTCACGATCAATTTCCCACGTCATCCTGCTTTTAGATTGAATATTATGGGGGTGATGAAGCAATTCAATAACTCAATTTCCATACTTTTATGGCAGAAATTCCCCAGTGAGCAGCACTCATGCTGTCGATTTGGGACTCAATCAGGTTGTATGCGTTGACCACCACGGGAACGAGTATTAATGTTTTCTCAAGAAAGTGTGCTTGTTCCAGGGCCTCGTCAACGCTCCTTTCCAGTTTCTCGACACTCCTTTGTAACTCGGCAATGATTCGGCTATTCTCCGAGGCCATTACGATGGCTGCCAAGGAAAGCTTGTTCTCGTCTCGACTTGCCGCGAGGAACCAGCAGGGTAGGGCAATGGCGACCGCCACTTACCTTACATCTCATGTTCTTCTGTTGCCCCTTTTCATGGTGTGGCGATGGCGGATACCTTGTTTATCGCCATGCTATTTCGCAACGGTGCTCTCCAGCCGTGCAAGCCTCTCCTCGATCCCTGTAAGGGAATCATCCCGCTGCGCTCGTTGGGTTTGTGAGCTGAGGAGGGGGTTGTTTACCCACCAATCCATACCCATCTCCTTTGCCTTGTCCACAGAACAGATCACCAGGCGAAGCTGGATTGTCAGAAGCTCCACGTCCACCAGGCTGATCCTGATGTCCCCCGCGATCACAATGCCCTTATCCAGCACACGTTCGAGAAGGTCCGCCAGGTTGGTAGTCTGGATTGAATGCTGTGCGGCGCGTTGAATAGCCATGCTGTTACCCATTTAAAATTGTTGATTGTATCCTTGATGCTTGAAATTGGATATTTGAAACTGGAAATTGGATACTAGAAACTCGATACTGGAAAAAGCCTTTACATGTGATACCTTGCTTTGTACTTTAATGAACGCATTTAATCTAGGATCCAATCCATCAACTATAGCTGAATATTTTTTAATTTCATTCTCTTGAATCACTTTTCCGCAAAGGAGCTTTCATAGATGTATTTCATTGTTTACCCCAGTATCAAGTATCCAGTTTCAAGTTTCAATTCACAAAAGTTTCCCCAGCGGTCCGAGGTCCAGGTTGAGATCCTCTTCCTCTAGGTTGAATTCCTTCCTGAGCCTTTCAATCTCCTGGGCCTGGTTCATCAAGGTTACTCCGAGCCTCTCGATCTGCTCATCAGTCAGGGAGCCGGCCTCGATGCGCCGGATTGCCTGACGCTCCAGGAGCTCGTGAAGGAGTTTCACCAGTGTGAGGACCAGCTGCCCAAGCCCGTTCTTCACGTTTTCCCGATCAAGGTTCAATCGCCCTCGCTGCCAGGCTTGAGTTGCAGCGGGGAGTTCTCCAGGGGAACCCATGGGCACCGTATCGGCGCCTGCCCGCATCACTCTGGCGAAGTCGCTAAGCTCCTGTGCTTCTATTGTGGGTTCTTCGATCGAGTTCATTCGTAAAATTCCCTTTCCACCGGGTTCATTGCCTCGCGGGCCGTCTCTATGGAGCTGAGCACGAGCTGAAGGCCCAGGTAGATTAGATCGACATCGGCCACCGAGATCGTTACCTCTCCCACCACCACGGCACCCTTATTGAGGACACGATCGAGCGCCTCACACAGTGAGACGTGTTCCCTGTCATCAAGTGAAATATCAGGCATAGCAATTCAATTCCTCAATCCCTACTTTCCCTTTAGGCCGGTACAAAGCCTCTCCCAATTCTCCAAGTTGACCCATGCCGTGGGGCTCGCCGTGGCGATACACTAAGGTTTGATGGATGCCGGGAAAGGTCTGATGAAATTTGTCCTTAAGGCGCGACTCCCTTTGGTGCAGAGCAGAGCAAAGGGGGCACATGCTCAACGGCGTGGCAAGATTGACAAACAGTGCCGGCACATTGACCCCCATTCGATCACAGGTTTCAAGCAGGTCCTTGGTTTCCTGAAAGGCCATCTCCGTCAGGATAGTAACGGCATATAATCCGGACCTGTTCGGGTCATGTAACATTGTTCTCAGGTACTTTAGCTCTTTGGACATCTGTACCAATCTCTGTGAGACCTTGGGGAGTCGAAAAATGTTCTTATATTTCAGAAAGAGCCCAAAGAGGACCTTGAGCCACTGATCAATGAGTTCGGGAAGCTCCAGGAGCCGGATCAGATGCCCGGTTGGCGCCGAGTCAAGTATGAAGACGTCATATGTCCCTTGAGCCAGAAACTCCATCGCCAATGTGAGTGCCATCACCTCATCCAGTCCTGGAGGCGAGAGGTCCATGAGCCGTTCCATAACCTCCCGGTCGAATGCCAGATCTAGATGGGGAGAGATAGCACCCAGAAATCCCTCCAGTTCTTCCGCATACTGGTCTTTCAAGGTTTGGAACTCTGCCTGGGAGTCAATCTCCATGGCTGTGAGCTCAGGGATTATCCTCGTAGGCGTGGGTCCTATCTGTGCATCCAGGCAGGCCGACAGGGAATGGGCTGGATCCGTGGAGAAGAGGAAAACCTCCTTGCCCGCGAGATCACAGGCAAGGCGCAGAGCGGTGGCACAGGCGAGAGTGGTCTTTCCCACACCACCTTTGCCGGCAAAAAGCAAGAGCGTCATCTCAGGGGAGGGGAGATCAGGGGGATCTTCGACATTGATGATTGAGGATTGAGGATTGAGGATTTTGGAATGGGGAATGGGGAATGCGGATTTGTCTTGATTAAGAGGGTATATCCCATCCCAGAATGTGTCAAGGGTTCCAAAACCCCGAACCTCCTCAGGATACAGAGGGAGTCCCCAGAGAGAATACTCCGTGAGTTTTTCTGGGAGATTTCCTAGTTTCCTTATCTGGCGGAGGCGCTGATCTTCACACACCGGGCAGGTGCTCTGCGGATACAGCTTATTGACCACGATATCGGTGATCGGCACTGATAATCGTTCCAATTCATTCACCAATGCCAGGGTCTCATGAATGCTCAGGACCTCGGCAAGCATAACAGGCACAAAGAGGCATCGGGCGGGATCCTTGAGCAGGGCCTCCATCTGTTTGACTGATCCTGATAACTCCAGGAGGAATGTATCGAGTTCATCGTGATGATATATTCCTCCGAAAAGTTTCTTCATGTAGCGGTGCTTTGCCAACAAGGCGTCCAGGGCATCCAGCCACTTCCGGATGAACTGCGGCATGGCAAGCAGCCTCAGCGTATGGCCTGTGGGTGCGGTGTCCGCTACGATACAGTCGTAGCTCCCTTCTTCCACCCACCGCGAGATCTCCAGAAAGGCCATAAGCTCATCCAGGCCCGGCAAGGAGAGATCGAGGAACCGGCTGATGTCCTCATCATCAAGGAATGTCCCGCGGGATGCGATCTCCCTGAGCTTCTCATTATGTTTCTCCTTGAAAGAAGCTAGACACGCCTGGGCATCCAGTTCGAGCATCTTTAGATTGGCAGGAAGGGAAGAGCCTCCCACGCTGTCAGCCAATGAGTGGGCCGGATCGGTTGAGACAAGGAGGAATGACGACTGGGGATAAGCGTGTGATCGGCAAAGGGCGTTTGCTGTTGCGCAGGTGGTCTTGCCCACACCGCCCTTTCCCCCGAACAGCAGCAGTTTTCTGTGAGAAATATCAGATAAGAAATGCGGCAAGCTCCCCGTATCATTGGGTCCCAATTTTTGTCTGCCGTCCACCCCTTTTCTCACCATGGGCGTGTGTTGGAGGGAATGTATACCCATGTTCCTCTTCTTCCTTTAGGCCTTCGCTTCCCCTCTGAGGGTTCCGCGCTCCTGAATAACATCCAGGCGATCAAGGAGTTCCTTTTCTCTGGTGTCGAATTCATCCTCGGTAATTCGTCCGGTCTCCAGCATCATGTAGAGCTCGCTGAGTTCGGCGGTGATAGACTCGGCCTCGGTGGCGAGTTCCTGCTGTGCGGCATTGTGTATTTCGTGAAATATCCAGAATATACTTTTGATCGGAAACAGTAAGATGTCGTCAAGGATAAACATATCATCGCCTTACAGTAATACTACGGCTTTGCTGTATACCCAGGAATACCTAAATCCCTAGCCAAAGATATTTGAAATTTGAAACTCGAAACTTGAGGTAAGGAAAGACTAAAGGGGCTTTTTCCAGTTTCAAGTTTCCAGTTTCAAGTTTCTCTCCGAGCCGTAGGCTCTACGAGCCGGAGGCCAGTTTCAAATCAACATCCACGAAGTTGTGAGGCGCCCAGGGGCCGTTATAGTCAAAGGAGAAGTTGTTGTCGAATAACTCAGCGGCTTTGAATATGGCGGATTCAAACTTCCCCTGGTCTTCCCTTGCGACAAGACCGGCGAGGTTCATCACCTCTCGTTCGTTGCGGCACTTGTTCCTTTTGATCTCAGAGCAATACGGGGAAAGGATCTCCTCAACCCTTTCGGTATGGCTTTCCCTGTCCTCATTGAGGATTCTGTCGAACATCCTGCCGAGCTCTATCTTATCCTCCTGGGCCGGCTCCCGTTTTGAGCCGAAAAACTGATCGCGGAGCTCCCTCAATTCCTTATGGGTATGGACGAAGTACTCGAAGATGTTCGGAACGTCCCACGTGACGCGCAAGCCCATTTCCACCTTGCCTGAGACTCGATGAAGTTGATCGACTAACACCTCTTGATTGCGGGAGAGGATTCTCTGGATTGCTTTGGGGCCGTCTGCGATGATGCCGAAGCTCATGGGCAAGGGAGTGATGCTCTCCATGATCCGTTTGAGCACCTCCTGATGGGCGGAAAGATGACGCCGTTCAGGACGGATTTTCTTGTTGGGAACGTCGCTGACAACGGCTGCCACCCTGCCATCGGAGATCGTGTAGACGGTAGCTCCGTCAATGCCAAAATCGCCGTATGTTCGTTCATCGGGACTGGAAATGACGGCATAGAGGTATCTTCCATCCCTCTTTGAAGTCGTTTCAGGCATGTTCACACCTCTGTTTGATTCACGCTCGATGCATTGGTAGAAGAATCCAACATCCTGGGATCTGATCCTGGATGCTGGATGCTGGATGCTGGATAAAACAATGAATGGTTCTTGTCTATCTATCAGGTTTCCTGTATCAAACATCCATCTAGCAGCAAGAATTTCTACCGTTCGTGCACAAGGGCCTTGTGCGTGGAAACTTGCGGCTCACCTGTGAGTAACTTGACTGACTTGAGGCTGCCCTCTTCAGTTCTGATTTCCAGCAATGTATTGCAAATGAAGCATTTGACCAGACCCTTGTAGTCATCATAGGCATCACCCAAATCTATCTTGTGGCCGCAGGAAAGGCAGTTGATTTTCATTCCTTCTTCCTCCTCTCAGTACCTGATTTTAAAGACGCCTTTGCCAGGCCCAAGACCGGGCTTTGCCTCAACATTTCGTCCCTTGCCGGGATGATTGCCGCTATTCCTGTGGCCCAACGCATCAAGAAGCGAATCTTTCTCGGCTTCAATCTCCTTGAAGCGTGCCTCGATATTCCGCACTCGATGCAGGGCGCTTTCCCTCTCTTTGCTCTTTCGGGCTTTCTCCATCTCCATCGCGGTAATCCTCATGTACGCCCGGTAGGGTTCATTGATGATATCAGGCTTTCCCGATATAGTCCTAATATCTTGTACGCCTCGAATGGTTCTTTTTGCAGTAGCCATGGTTTCACACCTTACCTTTCCCTCTTTTTGTCATCTGGCTCCTGGAGGAGTTGATCCCCTCTTTGCCGCCCACAGATCTTCTTAATCGCTTCATCCGCTTTCAGAGGCATCAGTGACTCACCTCCCCTGGTGACCTTTGCCGTATCTGTATTCAGTACATCGCGGCACACCTTCCGGAAGATAGGATCGTTTAATCGTGCGTGACACGAGCGGTGGGCCAGGATTCGAGTGATTACGATACTGGCCCGGATCGTGGGCCGCTGGTTATTGACGCCGATGCCTCGTAATTCCCTCACGATATCCACAACGGTCTCGGCATCCGGCCGCTGGATGCCCGACTTGGCAATGGTCACTTGAATCTCGGTGTCTCGGTCGAAATTGCCGAGGTTGATAGTAATCAGCCGGTCCATGAGGGCATCCTGGGTCTTGTGGGTGCCCGCGTATTCCTCCGGGTTTGAGGTGAAGATAGCTCGGAAGAGCGGATGCACATTGAGGTAGCCTTCTCCGGTTCTCGCTAAACCAGGTAGATTGAGGATCTTCTCCTCCAGCACGCTGAGGAGCACATTGTTCGCTTCCGGCCTTGATCGGGTAAACTCGTCATAGATAAGCGTATATCCGTTTTGACAGGCTGTGGTGAGCCGATTATCCATCCATAGGGAATTCATGTGCTCTTCGGTCTTCATGACAGAATGGATGTAGTTATCAACGAGTTTATACCTTCGGTACCCCGTATCTCGTCCAATTAAATCTGAGCTGCCGAATTCGTCATCCCCATGGATAAGAATGACCGGCCTTCCGAGTTGAGAGGCAACGTGAAAGGCAAGAGTCGTCTTTCCCGTTCCCGCAGGGCCGGCAAAGTGGACCGGATATCCCACTTCAAGATAGGCGAGCGCGCGCTCCGTCAGATCCTGGACATACGATGTGAGGACGAATTGCTCGCTTGCCTCAGGCAGGATGTTGTCATTGGTGCTCTGGAGCTTTGTGGTGGATGCTGATACGATTTTTAGGCCTTTACCTTTCATATGCTTTTACTCCTTACATTGAGTTGTAAGATCGATCTCCGGACACAGGCATGGTTCCCCATTCCGTGAAGGCCCGCCCAGCGAGTAGATGATAGAAAGGCGCTAGGATAGGTTCCTTGCCTCCCCTCTCCAATCGTATGCGTCATCAAGTTGGGCGAACTTCCCTAATGCGCTGCGCAACTGTTCATGAGTGCTTCGGGCCAGTTGGGCATAGGTAGAGATCCCCGCCTGGTTCAGGCGCATCTGTATCCCGGATCCGATACCCGGGATCTTCGTTAGGTCATCGGGACCCGTCTCCTGGGATTGCTCCTCCGCAGCCTCTTCTTTTGCAACTGGCTGAACAGGTGCAGAGCCGGACCACATTTTGCGAACCGCGCCTAAGTCAGAGAGGAGCTCTCCTCTCAAGCGGCCCACGGAGTTTCTCAAGTCGGCCACGAACGCGCCGCGCTCGGATCTTCCCGTGCGCGCCATGGCATTGAAGGAACTCCGAAAACCATCCTGCATCCTGGATGCATCGGATCTGAGATCTGAGACAAAGTTCCTTACTTCCTCGGTAGATGCCTTAAGATCGCGCATTGTTCTTTCCGCCATCTCCGTGCGCGACTGGAAAAAGGCATTCTTCATCCGTGATATATCAGATCTCAAGTCAGCCACAAACGCGCCGCGCTCGGATCTCCCCGTGCGTGCCATGTCATTGAAGGAGCTGCGAAAGCCCTCCTGCATCCGGGATGCATCGGATCTGAGATCTGAGACAAAGCTCCTCACATCTGCGGTACATGCCGTGAGATCGTGCCTTGTCTTTTCCGCTACTTCCTCTCTCTCTTGCCGAAAGCCTTTCTTCATCTGTGATACCTCGGACTGTATCCCCGCAACGGTATCCTTCAAGTCATTAAGGAACACAGCATGATCAGTATGCAGATCACGTATCTCCCCGCATAACCGGCTCATATCGTCAGGTAAGCTGCTCATTGTTTCTCCTTTCTTCAGCCCTTTTTCACCCCCTCCCAAACCTTTGAAGGGGAAGGGTAGGGAATGGTGATAACTTCCATCATTATCGAGGGCTTATTGGTAGTGAAATGTTAAGACAAGGCATCTTACCATGAGGGACTGTTGTGCTGGCCCTCACGGTAAGAACACCCCGTTTTCCCGAGTCCAGCTTATGCAGGGGCAGCCGCAGTGGCTGTCAAACCGATGGCCTCGGCGTACTTCAGGTAGGTCTCTACTGAGGCGATTACCACCCTTGCCTCTATGGACAGAAGCTCGATTCCAACCAGAGACACTTTGGCCCAAGCATCGATTACTATGCCCTTGTCAAGTATCCGGTCTACAACTTCTGCCAGACTCGAAGAATCTGTTGACTTCTGGATCTTTGCCATCACAAACCTCCTTTCTTATAGGATAATTGATTACCAGTACTGGTAGTACTTAAGGCAGCCTTATTTTTCTAGTTTGCGAGATCCATGCCATATGCAGAGCAATCATTACCTTTACCCTATTAAATCCCCCACAGGGGGCCGCCTGAGGCGGCATTTAACAGGGCAAGCCCTCTCTCCTGCCCGCTCGTGCCTCGCCGTGGCAGGCCTGTCTGCGTACACCGCACAGGCAGGCGGGCATCGAGGGAGAGGGATTTTTTCGACTTTTTACGAGACCATCGGTATTGATATTTCAAAGAAACATAAAGAAGCCAGTGAGCGAGGAGTATGATTAGGAATAATCAGGGTACGGGCTCTATGGAGATGCCTCCCTATTTTTAGAGATCCAATTCCTTGCTTGAAAGGGTCGGGAGGTGTGCCGTACTGTGTACCTAGATACGGATTCACAGGGCAATACGTCCAATTATGTCACGATAAGGACTGATAACCTAGGTCTAGGATAGGGATTTCGGATTTTCGATTTTGGATTTGCGAAACGTTCTCTTGCTTTGTTAATCTTTAGTTGAAATCATTATCCAGGAAGATATTCCAACTAGATTGATAGCCGTTGTGGCAGAGAGAACAGGAGGATTCGATTTTCTGAACGATATTGATGTTGGTGTTGCTTTTATTTCCTCTATAATCCCCGAAGAACCTAACCCAGTTGATTTTGTGTTATCGGAATTACATCCTGATTTTTCAGTGACAGGATTAAAAAGAGCATCGGTATTCAAGATGAACAAGCTTTTGACTCTCCAGCGGTCAAAGATACTACTCCGAGATTGAAGATCCGATATAAAGAAAGTAAGTTGAACAGTGGTGTGCTCTAAGCAGCCTGTTCGACGCGAACGCGGTAAACGCGCCGGTTAACCGTAGAGCCGACGTAAACGTCGTAAGCAAACATCATGAAAGGTTTGCAATTTCTATTGCCTTCAAGATTTCATCATGGTCGAAGGGCTTTCCAATAAAACCATTGATCAACCCTTCTGTTACGGCTTTCTGTATAGCATCATCGTCCCGGTAAAAGTAACCTGAAATCATCATGATACGGACAGCGGGATCTCGATTTCGTATCTGCCTTGCCAATTCCATTCCTTCAATATCCGGTAGCTTGGCATCCAGAAATGCCACACGGAAACGATTAACTTCCATCAAGTCGAGGGCCTCCCTGCCGGTGAACGCCTTCTTTGATTCAAGCCCGTTTTTTTCGAGTATATGCTCCAGGGCCCAGCACATATCCGGCTCATCGTCCACGATGAGAAATAAGTCCTTTTTTTTATCCATACGTGCTCCTCGTGATTTGATATTTGAAAACTTGAAACTTGAAACTCGAAACTTGAAATTGGATATTGCTTAGTTTCCATTCTTTGCTCTTTTTATAGATCCAGTGCAATCATTCAATCCTTGGGCATTACTTTACGGAGTAATGGATTGATGGAGTACTGGAGTACTGGAGTACTGGATTACTCGCTGCCATATATCGCATCGCTTTCCTTGCCCTATTAGCTGGTGAACGTTTGCTTAATTCAATTCGTAAATCTCTTTCACTACTTACCCCGGTTTCAAATTTCAAGTTTCCAGTTTCAAATTACATAACCGGTAACTTCACCGTGAATGTGCTCCCTTTCCCTTCAATGCTTTCCAACTCGATGGTGCCTGAGTGCTGCTTGATGATGGAGTATGAGATAGAGAGGCCTAACCCCGTTCCTTTCCCAACAGGTGAGGTGGTGTAAAAGGGGTCGAAGATCTTGTCAATCTCCGTCTCAGGAATCCCTTGCCCCGTATCTGCAATGCCAACAGCAACCTCATTGGCCAACCGCTCCATGGAGATGCTGAGCGTTCCCCCGTCCTGCATGGCATTCATGGCATTCAGGAAGAGGTTCATAAAAACCTGTTGGAGGAGGCTTCCATTACCGATGATCAGCACCGGTTCCTTAAGAAGATTGAACGTGATATGGATCTTTTGAATGCTGGCCTGGTTTTTAACCAGATTCAGTGTATCTTTGAGTAGAGCAATGAGATTGAGCTTCGCTACGCTGCTATTCTCAGAGGGGCGAGCGAACCTCAAAAGATTCTCGATAATATTGGATGCCCTCTGAATTCCTGTTTGGATCTTTTCTGCACACTCCTTACGGAATTCCGTGGTGATATCATCATCCATGAGAAACTGAGCAGCCGAGGATGAGATCGCCAGGGGGTTTCTGACCTCGTGAGCAATCCCCCCGGCCATGACACCCAGGGCGGCAAGCTTTTGTGACTGAAAGAGCTGCGCCTCAAATTTCCGGCGCTCCGTCAGATCTCTGCCCACTGCCACGATCCCTGCCGTTCGTAAGGAGTCATCCTTCATGGGGGAAAGGACCCAGGAAACCGAAATGGTATTCCCGTGCCCTGCAATGAGATCCCATTCGGCCATTTGAGACTTCTTTCCCGTCTTTATGGAGGCGAAAAGGTCCTTTACCTCTTTCTGCTGACCAGCGGTGCAGTATTCGAAGAAAAAATTCCCCTTAACTTCATACTCGGAATAACCCGTGAGCTTCCTTGCTGCGGCATTCCAGGTCCAAATTCTTCCCTCAATATCGGTAGAAAGGACAATATCGCTGGCACTTTCAACGATGCTTGCCAGGTGACGTTCAATCCGGCGGACCTCCTCCCCCAATCGAACCTGCTCCGTAACATCATCAAGAAGAAGCATGGCGCTCTCAACCTCCCCATTTTCTGGGAACGGCAGGATGCGATAATAATAGATGCGCATCGGAACACCAGGGGCCTGATACCTCATGTGCTTACCCGTCGTCGATTTATTCTTTTCAAAGACCTCACGGATCTGTCCAGTGAGCTTTATGCCGTCGAGAATGGCGGGAGGGAATATCTTCTCCAGCTGGTGACCGATTGTGTTGGATAGGGAGCGCCGGCTCTTTTCCAGAAAATTTCTGTTTGCGGAGACAATACGCATATCCCGGTCGATCAGTAAAACCGAGGAGGGAATGGCGTCTAAAAGGGTTGCATATAGCTTTTTGTAATGTTCAGAGGAACGGCTGCTTGAAGGTTTTTGCATGTTCGCCCTGTCACGATATTCTGTTAGGGGGTTCAGGCTAATCGGTGTATCGGCCATTACGTTCTGGAGTAATGCATGTAGTACGAAGGTGAGTGGGTCTTTCCTGAACCCTGAACCCTGGTCCCTGAAATATACCCCCTCCGGTATGCTCAGGCTGAACGAAGTTATAGGGCGGCCACGGACCACTCAGCAGAAACATCGCGGTTTCGTTTTTGCTGAGTTGCCGAAAGGCCTTGCGAAAGCCATCCACGGAACTCCTCGGGACTAGGTAATAAATAGAAGGGAAGATATTGACGATTGAAAATTGGCGATTGGCGATTGGCGATTGGCGATTGGCGATTGAGGGAACTTCAGCCTTACATTTCTCGAAAAGTCCGTCAAATGCGGCACGGCACCGCTCGATAACCTGCGCAACCTGGTTGTTGAACCTTTCATCCTGTGCATAATGGGCTTTTCGAGCGGCGAGGTAAGCCTTGCCGGGATTGGCGATTGGCGATTTGCGCCCGCCCTGGTGCGACGTGATCTGAATATTCTCTTGCTTCTGTTGCTGCTCCATATCTGTCCTTCCATTACTAGACCCAGGCATGCCAGGTCTGGGCCAGGGATTGGCGATTTGCTGAATAGGCGTTTCAGAGTTCGCATTCCCTCCGGGGCGTAGGCCCCAACCCTCCGGCCTGGAAGCCCTACGGGCTAGAAGCTGGGCCGGAGGCCGCATTCCGCATTCCGCATTCCGCAATCCGCAATCCGCAATGAGAACGCGGACTCCCATCTCAACACAGCCCTCCACCTCTTTGAGGAGCGCCGTATAGTGCGAACGGTGCTTCTCGAGCAGCCGGAGTATCTGCGCTTGGTCATCCACCATACATCCGTACCGCATGGGGATTACTCCCCTTACTGCGGGGTTCCGGTGAAAGGATTCGACGACCTCCTTGTGCGCCAGAAGCTGAGAGATGCTAGGTGTAGTGTCCACCCGGTTAATTCTGGATACTACGGCAGTGAGGCCATTGCTAGGGATCAAAAAAACAGGCTGTCCATCCACCCCTAAAAGCCCCCTAGGGCTTTGAGTCCCAAGGTTCGTTACGATGCAATATACTAAGTATCCCTTCTTCAATTCTTCCTCATTCATTTTTGATGCAACTAGCCGTCCATATAGAGTAAGATCTTAAGACTCAGATCACATTTCTACATGATGTGGTTCCTGATTCAAACAGATACTGGCTACTGGTTTCCAGTTTCAAGCCCGCCCTGGCGTGACTGAATTGGCATATACTGCAAACGCTGCGGTATATATTGACTCGGACTATATAGCCTAAACACTGCATGCCAGGTCTGTGCCAGGGTTTCCAGTTTCAAGTTTCAAGTTTCAAGTATCCAGCATCCAGCTTCTACTCCATCTCCAATGAAGGACAAAAGCTATAAGGCGGCCACGGCCCTGAGAGATGGAAGGCCAACCCCTGCTCCGCGTATTTGAGCCTTCGTTGATCGACACATGCACGGAAATCCTCTACTGAATCCCGTGACACCAAAAAGGCCCAGTTCAGGACCATGTCTCCATCCATCCCCTCTGGATTGTGAGAAAGCACTCTCCGTTCGCAGCACTCCGATGCGCGGCTCTTCAGATCCTTCCATATCTCCCCGCAGGCCTCTCTCAGCCAGGCCCGCAGCTCTCTGTCCACACCGCTCCTGATTCGCTGTTCCTGAAAGTAGCGCATTCCCGGGGACAAAGAGGCAAGGCGCTCCGCATCTCTTGAAAGGGCAGAGGAGAGAACCTTCTCCTTGGCCTGTGAGGTGTCCATGATCCCCTTTATCGACCACTCATCCTTGTCCATTGCACGGTCCAGAAACCGTGATATCCTGTCATGGTGCATGTTCAGGAGCCTTCCCAGTTGTTTCAGCGAGGAGAAAATGGTTCCGAAACGGGCCGGGAGCACGGGGGTGTGTTTTCCAAGCTGCTCGATCACCTCTTCATGGCGGCACGCACGAGGACCAATCCAGGACAGATCCTTCATCCTGACCTCCGCCAGTGGCCCGCAGAATTCCTCAAGGGATACGGTGCTCACGACTGCCATGACATCTTCTGCTACCCACTTCGACACCGGATGTCGATCATCGAGGCCGCGAGGATTAGGTGAGGGGAGGGCATGTGGCCGGCCAAAGCAGAAGAGGTAAACCCCTTCATCCTTGCCGGGCCATCCATCGATGTCAATGTGCTCACCAGGCATTATGGTTCTCCCTGATGATCATTGGAGGTTCTGATGAAATCGCCTTTTGAATCACGGCACATAACTCACCAACTTCAAATGGTTTGGTGAGGAACTCGAAGGCCCCCAGTTCCATGGCATCCCGTACCGTTTTCTGCGAGCCGTACCCGGTGAGGATGATGACCTGTATCGCCTCATCCATCGCTTTCAGTTGTCCCAATACCTCGATGCCGGAGCAATCGGGCAAGCTCAAATCAAGGATCACCATATCCGGCCTGGCGATGGATGCGAGGTGTATCGCCTGGCTGCCTCGATCCGCCTTCACGGTGGAATAACCCTTGCTTGAGAGAAGCCGGGTGAGGAAGTTGAGGACTTTCTCGTCGTCTTCCACAATGAGGATCTTCCGTCCTTTTTTTGAAGCATTATTGCGTTTCATGATACCCTCCGTGCCCTTTTCGATGTGGGGCTCATGTCACGATGAATCGCTTTTTTCCTCCGCGGCAGGATGATCTCGAGCACGCCGTTCCTGAAGTGCTCATGCGACCGATCGATGTCCACCTCGGTGGGCAATGGAATCGTCTCTCGAAATTCGTGATCCCCGCGTTTAGCAACAATTGCATACTCCTCTGGCGTCATGCTCAGATGAATATCCCCCCTCCTGAATCCTCCGAGGTCAATGACGATTAACACCTCTTCCGCTTCATGGAAGACATCGACCAGCGGCCCCTTTATCTTCTTGAAAAGGGGTTTGGTTTGGAACCTCCAGTTCCGGGGCTTTTTGAATAGCCCTGTCGGAAAAGTATGTTCAGACCACGACTTGGCCCGTTTGGGTTGCACGGGCTCGCCCATACCGAAATGCAATCCCAGGCTGAAGCTCGAAGGTAATTGGATTCCTTTGCTCTTGCTATCTCGTTTTCGTTGTAACCGGGAGACATCTCCCATTGTCCTGGGCGGAATTGATCGCTTCATATCATTTACATTAACCTTACTGAACCTCTTGCAGTCCGTTGAGCAAGTCCGCTTTCGTAATCTGTAGCCTAATCCTTTTGTCGGCTTTTTCACCTCCTCCTTGTTCCACTACACGGCGAAGGGCTGTTAGCGCTGCCTTATGGCAGGCCCCAGCGATGTCGGCACCACTGAACCCCTCTGTTTTTGATACAAGGTCATCAAGCACAATCCTTGATGAGAGAGGTTTGTTCCGAAGATGGATTTCGAATATCTCCTTTCGGTCCTCTTCATTCGGTATCGGGATTTCCACTACCTCATCAAAGCGGCCTGGCCTCAGCACAGCCGGATCAAGTGTGTCCAGCCTGTTCGTGGCTCCCAACACCAAAACCCCTTTCAGCTCCTCAATCCCGTCCACTTCAGACAGAAATTGGCTCAGAACCCGCTCTGCTACATGGGAATCCGATGAACTGCCGCTTCTAACAGGGACCAGGGCATCGATCTCGTCGAAGAAAATGATACAGGGGGCAGCCTGCCGCGCCTTGCGAAAGACCTCTCGAACCCCTCGCTCAGATTCTCCCACATATTTGGAAAGCAGAGCAGGACCTTTCACAGAGATGAAATTTACCCCGCTTTCATTGGCAATGGCTTTTGCCAATAATGTCTTGCCACATCCTGGAGGACCTGAGATGAGAATACCTTTGGTAGGTTTGATCCCCGCTTCTTCAAAAAGATGGGGATATTTCAAAGGCCACTGCACCGCTTCAATCAGATGCGCTTTAACCTCTTCAAGTCCTCCCACATCTTGCCACCGGACGTCCGGAACCTCAACAAACACCTCCCGGATGGCTGAGGGCTCTACCTCTCGCAGGGAAGCGAGAAAGTCATCCATGTGTACCTCGAGTTTAGCAAGTTGTTCATATGGGATCTGTGTTAAGACAAAATCAATGTCAGGCATGATGCCTCGCAAACAGATCATGGCAGCTTCCCGACAAAGGGCTTCCAGGTCTGCCCCTACAAAGCCATGAGTGATGTCTGCTAGATGGGTCATGTCTACGTCTTGGGCTAATGGCATCCCGCGGCTGTGAATTTCCAGGACTTCCAGTCGACCGTTCCGATCAGGAATAGGAATAGAGATTTCTCTATCAAAGCGGCCTGGCCGGCGCATTGCAGGATCCAGGGCATTGGGAATATTAGTAGCTGCTATGACAATGACGTTCTGGCGCTTTGTGAGCCCATCCATAAGGGCGAGCAGTTGCGCCACTACCCGTTTCTCCACATCTCCTATTACCTTTTCCCGTATAGGGGCAATAGCATCAATTTCATCCAGAAAAACAATACTTGGGCCCTTCAAGGTAGCGTCCTCAAAGATCTTGCGCAGGTGGGCCTCGCTCTCACCGTAAAATTTGTGTATGACCTCTGGACCGTTAACTGAAAAAAAATTGGCCTCAGTCTCATGAGCGATAGCTCGAGCAATGAGAGTCTTTCCACATCCGGGAGGACCGTGGAGAAGAACACCCTTTGGTGCGTCAATTCCCAAACGCTTGAACACCTCCGGGTAGCGGAGGGGAAGTTCGATCATCTCCCTGATACGCTGGAGCTGCGGTTTAAGCCCTCCGATATCCTCATATGATAATACTCGACCCGGCTCCTCTTCCCTCACTTTTCCGATCATAAGCTGAGTAGTTGGGTTAATGAGCACTGGCCCTTTAGGACTTGTGGTTTCCACCCTGAAATCGGCAGAGCGGCTTCCGAATAGGGTTGCACGAATTCGATCCCCCTCTACCACCGGCAATCCATCCAGGAGGCTTCCGATGTAGTTCAAGTCTCGGTCTCCAGGGGTGATCGTCAAGGGGGCAAGGATGACTTTGGCCGCCGATCTGCTTGCTATCTTGCGGATCGATACGGATTCGTCAAGCCCAACGCCTGCATTCTCTCGAGTAATGCCGTCGAGTTGTACACGACATTGACCGCGGAGTTCCTTGTATGCGGGCATGGCCTTGCACACGGTCTTCCGCTTTCCGGAGATCTCCACGATATCACCGATAGCTGCCCCCAGTTTCTCCATATCCTCCGGGCCCATACGGGAAAAGGCACGCCCCACATCCTTGTTGAGGGCCTCAGTCACTTTGAGTTTAAGCGTAGATTCATTATTCTTGGTCATCATCTCTCCTTAATGCAGAATGCGGATTTCGGATTGCGGAATGCGGAATCAGTCATTTATCCTTTTTCCTCCTGGCGGTTTTGATAGAAGAAACTGTTATGGCTAAAAGTTCATCGGCTTCCTTCATCAGGGATTCCAGTTCAACATTATTTTTAAAGCAAATTGTTTCGTCCTTCGCTTCATCTCTTCCTGATTCATCGTTTACCCCTATTTTACATTTTAGACTTGGGACTTCAGATCGTTTTTCATCTTCTTTCAAATCCGCAATCCAAAATCTGCATTCCGAAATCGTTTCATTCCGCACTCCGCATTCCTCATTCATTTCACATCATGCACTTTATCTCCAGAACCCCATTATTACATGAGACGAGCATCTTATCTTTGTGATAACTCTGAGGTAAGAGGATCTCCTTGCGGTATTTCTTCTCTCCTTTGTCTGCATAGATCGTGAGCAGGTCATCCTTTACTTCGAGTCGAACATCGTCTGCCCCGATCCCCGGCATCTCGGCAACGACGAGAGTATGGTCATGTTCTTCAAAGACATCGACCACAGGCTCCCGGATCTCCTGGACCACCGGCTGACCTGATTTCTCATCCCTTCGGATATTTCCGAAGGGCTCCACCTTTACCTCTTCACCCCCCAGGCCCACCTTGACGGAGAATCCATAGACTCCCTTGAGATCCTTTGCAGGCCCTTTTCCGTCGAACTGGACGGTTTTCGAGAGCTGTTCGCCCTTTTCGGCCAAGTCGCCGAGCTTCTCCATGAGGTCGGTGAAGCCGCTTAGTATCCCTTCTAGACCACCGATTTTTTTTTCTCTCCTTTTACTCATATACGCCTCCATTTATTGAGATTCCCAGTTGCTTTATCTTGGTATGGATTGTCTTATAGTCTATCTTGAGAATCCGGGCCGCCTTTGCCTTATTCCCCCCTGTATATTGCAAGGCCTTTTCAAGGACCTCTCGTTCCAGTGTAAAGGTATTGGTACGGACGATCTCCTTTAGGGATAGACTTCCCAATGACAGATCCTGGAGATTCAGTGGAAGCGACACGCTCCACGAGGCAGCGCTTTTCAGATCAAATTGCTCTTCGGTGACAATGTCGTTCGCGAGGAGCACGGCTCGCCGGATGGTTGATCGGAGCTCCCGTACGTTCCCGGGCCAATCATAGCCCAGCAATGTCTCCATGGCGGATTCCGAAAATCCCTTCACGTGCTTATTCAATTCTATGTTCGTAATATTCAAGAACCGTTTGGCGAGGTAGGGGATGTCTTCCTTACGTTCTCGAAGGGGCGGCACTGTTATGGTGAATTCGTTCAAACGAAAGAAGAGGTCTGAGCGGAAGGAACCCGAATCGATCAGTGAGAAGAGCTCTTTATTGCTGGCAACGAGGAGGCGTACATCCACTGCAATGGGCTTGGTGCTGCCCACGCGGTACACCCTTTTTTCCTGGAGCACTCGGAGAAGCTTGGCCTGAGAGCTCAACGGCATGTTGGAGATCTCATCGAGGAATAGGGTGCCGCCTTTGGCCGCCTCGAATTTTCCCGGCTTTGAGTAGTCAGCACCGGTGAAGGAGCCCTTTTCGTGGCCAAACAGTTCGCTTTCCAGGAGCGTCTCCGGAATCGCACCACAATCTACCGGGACAAACAGCTTTTTTGATCGAAGGCTGGCGTCATGTATTGCTTGGGCGACAAGTTCCTTGCCAGATCCCGTCTCTCCCTGGATGAGCACCGAGAAGTCCGACTTTGCCACCTGAGTGGCCTTGCAGAGGAGCTGGTATACGGCATCGCTCGTTCCCATTGACGTACTCAGGCTTACGTTTCCCTGGAGCTCACTGGTCAAGTCGCTGAGCTTTCTCTTGAGTTTACGCTCTTCCAGTGCCCGGTACACGACCCTGATTACCTCGAGATTTTCAAAGGGCTTGGCAAGGTAGTCGTGAGCACCGGCTCTCATCGCCTCAACCGCACCCTTTATATCGGCATACGCGGTGATCATCACGACCGGAAGGTCTTGATCAAGCTCCTTTGCACGCTCCAGCAATTCCATACCATTCATTCCCGGCATCCTGAAATCCACCAGTACCACATCGGGTTTTTGAGAGACTACCATCTTTAGGGCAGTATCTCCCTCGTATGCCTCTATGGTCTCGAGACCTTCCCTGCTGAGAAGACGCGAGAGGAGCGTGCAGATGTTTTTCTCATCGTCCACTATGAGAATAGTGCCGTATTCATTTGTTGCCGTCATTTTACCCTCTGCCAGAAAAAGGTTGCTTGAGCGGGTAGATGACGCGGATATCCCCGCCGAGTTTATCACCTACAGAGTGGAACATTCCCAGAAACAGGATCCCGGTTTCGCCCGAGGTGAGCGTGTCATTGATCCTTGTGGCAATGAATTGATCGCGCCTCTTGAGAAGCGCATCGAAACCGGCCTTCTGGGCTGCCTCAACCCTGGATCGTTTTAAGAGATCCGGGATGTCCCAAATCCTCTTGACGAGGGCATACTCTTCCATCAGGAGTTTCAGGGATTCCGTGCCCATGATCGTGGCGCCCTTATCCATAAGGCGAAGAAGAAGCCGATGGTTACTGCCTCCCGCCTCGGCAAGCTCGGTGACGATCTGGATCTCCCTGTCGCACACGGGTAGCCCATCCTGGTAAAGGCGAAGATTTTCGTATGACAAGGCCAAGGAGTCGATTTTCCGCTCAATCTCAGCCCACATGCTGTCTATCACCTTCGCCTTTTGTCTCGTGCCCCTCCTTCCCAGCGTGCGAACTGTTGACTGCTCGATAGACTTGCCGAGCGTACCCATATCTGCCCGGGTATGGATAATGGGGAAATATATCAGTGTCCTGGACATAGAATCATTTCCATAGCGGTGATTCCATACGAATAGGGAAGGAACGCCATACCACACTTCACAGTACGTGCTTCGCTGTTAAAAACTTTTAGTGACCTTTCACGCTTTTTGTTTCATTTTCCATCCAGTATCCAGTATCAAGTATCGCGCAGCCTCGTCGGTTTGAGGCGGAGCTTCGCTTGGCATCACCTATCGAGCGCCTTCCTCACCACTCTTGCCATCTCGGTTATGATGAGCGGCTTCATGACAAACTCCCGAATGCCCATCTCCTTGGCCCTCTCTTCGGTGATGAGCTCACTAAAGCCCGTGCACAGGATAATCGGGATATCGGGACAGATGCCCATGAGTTCTCTGGCAAGCCCGGCGCCCGTCATATTCGGCATAGTCATGTCAGTGATAACCAGGTCGAATTGATCCGGCTGTTCCCTGAAGACCCGGAGTGCCTCAAGGCTGTCCGTCTTCGTGGTTACTGTATAACCCAGGCGATTCAGTATCTGTCTTCCCAGATCGACAATGTGTTCCTCATCGTCAACGAACAGTATGCGCTCGGTTCCCTGCGGAAGCAGCGCCTCCTCTTCACTCTCTGCCGTTTCGTCAGCGTTCTCGATCCTGGGAAGGTAGACATTGAAGGTGGATCCCATACCAGGCTCACTGTATACCGTGATGGCCCCTTTGTGGCTCTTGACAATGCCGTGAACCACGGAGAGGCCCATTCCGGTTCCCTTCCCTATCTCCTTGGTGGTGAAATAGGGCTCAAAGATCCGATCCATGACCTCCCTTTCCATGCCGCATCCGGTATCGCTCACCGAAATCCTCAAATATGGTCCCGGTCGCACGCCCAGCGAATGGCGGGCATAGAGGTCATCGAGCTCAACGTCCTTTACTCCTATCTCGAGCAGCCCACCGCTCTCATGCATGGCGTGGTAGGCATTGGTGCAGAGGTTCATAATTACCTGGTGTATCTGAGTGGGATCAACCAGGGCCATGCTGTCGGAGGCGATGTCCTCGCCAATCTTGATCGTCGCTGGCAGCGAGGAACGGAGTAGTTTGACCGCCTCTGAAACGATAAGGTAAACCCTCGTGGGTTTGGGCTCCTGTTCCTCATTACGGCTGAAGGCGAGGATCTGCTTTACCAGGTTTTTCGCGCGCTTTCCCGCTTCATATGCTTCGAGGATATGTTCCCGGATTGGGCTGTCCTCATGCAGGTCCTCGAGCGCGAGCTCGGTATTACCGAGGATGATCGAGAGTATATTATTGAAGTCATGCGCGATGCCTCCTGCCAGGTTACCAATGGCCTCCATTTTTTGCATCTGTAACAGCTGGGCCAGAAGTTCCCGTTTTTCCTGCTCTGCTCGCTTGCGCTCGGTAATATCCCGAATTATGCCCTGGTATCCGATCATGCTTCCGTTATCTGACTTTCGCAGTATTGTGTTGAGCAGGCAGTCCATCTCGATGCCATCCTTTTTGCAAAGCTTTACTTCAAAGTCTCTCACGAATCCTTTCTTTTCCACCTCGCGCTTGAATCCTGCCCTGCCTTCTGGATGCACATAGATAGCCCCTGCATTCAGATCTTTTATCTCCTCTTTCTTGTACCCGAAAAGATCTAAGAACGCCTGATTGATGTCAATAAAGCTCCCATTACGGGTAGTAAGATAAATAGGGTCTCTGGACTGCTCAAAGAGGGAACGATAGTGTTCCTCTCTCTTCCGGAGAGCCATCGATGTCTGTTCCTGCTCTGTAATATTCACACTTGAACATACCACTCCCTCCACCTGATCGGACCTATCAAAGAGAGGGGCAGCGCTTACAGAGAGCAGCACCCTCCTCCCGTCCGGCCATTCGATGGCATGGCGTACATCATAGACAGGCTGGCCAGTTGTAATTACCTGCCGAAAGGGCAATTGTTCATCAGGCATAAGGTTCCCGTCATAATCCGTGATACGCCACTCAGGGGAGTTGTAGGTGCGTTGAATAGCCTCATCAGAAGGAAGTCCTAGCACCTCCTCAGTGCCTTGATTTGAAAAGATGATCTTTCCCTCCCTGTTTACCATGGTGATACACACCGGGCTCGTCTCCATGATTCGGGCCACAAAATCTCGTTCATGCCGTAGTACCTCTTCTGCTCGACTCCGTTCTACGATCTCGCCGATCAATCTCGCTGAAGTCTCCAAATGCCTCTTGGCCATGTCAATGATGAAAGGAGGTCGAGGCTTGTATTCCTCAGCCGCCTTGCGAAGTTCATCTACGCTGAGGCCGTATCTTTCCGCGATCTCTCTCAACTTCTGCCGGTCTGTGGGAGGGTCGCCGTAGCCGAAGTTGATAGAGCCGACGATTTCTCCTCCTGCCCGGATCGGAACGGCCAATAGGCGGATGCCACCCCGACATTCTATGTCAACCGATTGGCCGCTCTCGATGGAAACCTTCGACGCTTCATTCCAGCACGATTCATGGCAGTGCCATTGGCCGCTTTTTAATGCGGTATTATTATCCCCGGTGTTACATAGTTTTCTTGAAGCACTGTCTAGTAATTTGCACCATCCCGAACTGAAGATACCGAGAGCATAGTCTCCGTTTTTCTCGTACACGGCCGCCGATGTTTCGAGGGTGTTGAGAAAGTCGCTCACAATATCAACAAGGATATCTTTCCCGACTGAATCCAGGATAAGCCGAGTGGTGTTGAGATCGAGCAAGTTGCCGTAAGGAGGATCATACAGTTCATGAGGTTTTTTCTTAGGAGAATCAAGGTCCATGCTTCTTGTCAGCATCCATTTCAGGGACCTCTTGATATACTCGGCGATAACCCTCTCATCCTCCGCAATCAAGATCCTTGCTTTCGGCATGAGCTTCCCCTTCACTGGCTATTACGAGGTTTCTAACGATCGGCATCGGTCAATGGTATCGCTTTCACCACCGGCTTTAGCAACCCCTTCCCCTCCTCATTGCACCAGGGACATGTGAAAAGCGAAGGAAAATCGGCATGACACCCCATCTTTTGCGACGGTGGGGGTGAATTGGCACGGGCAAAGGATTGTAATATTGCCTGTTATTCTGCAAATTTCCTGCCATCGTTACGGTAGTTCAATTCGTTGATGGCATTCACGACTTCCGCAAAGGGGGTTGATTTCGCGAAAAAGAAATCCGCCCCCAATTCCATGCACTTTTTACGGTATTGCGGGTAGGGATAATTCGTGAATACGATTACCTTTATATCAGGCAGGTCTTTTTTAATGGTTTGCAACACCTCAATCCCGCTTCCGCCAGGCATCCGGATATCCAGTATCACCACGTTGGGTTTCAGCTCTTGTATGGATTTGATCGCTTCAGGGACATCCTGTGCCTGGCCGGAAATTTCAACTTGTGGAACCTCAGACAGCATTGCTTTTAGGCGTTCGCGGATAATCGGTGAGTCATCGGCAATAAACACCTTCATCGTATCACGCTCCTTCGTTTTATCGGTTAACCAGTTGGATTCAAAGAGTTCATTAATGGATATTTGATACTTGAAACTTGAAATTTGATGCTCGATGCTCGATGCTCGATGCTTGATACTCGATATTCGAAACTCATTCTTTAATCTCTTCGTTCCCTGTTCCGATATCCAAAATCGTAAATGGAAATTCTGAAATCCCTCAATCCCTCAATCGAAAATCGTCAATTGGCAATTGCCCCGTCTTTCAATCCCCATCCTCGCCTCGCGAGATCACCCCAACCATAGGATAGGATGTTAGATAGGGAAGTTGTATCGGTACCCGTCTGATTTTTTTGTAGGATTGTGGCGGCATACGATGTCGGTGTTTCGACTACAGAGGGCTTTTGGATTTGCGATTTTGGATTTTAGATCTTGGATTTGAAAGTAAAAACCAGTAAGCAATGTAGAGTTCGGAATGGGGAAAGGGTCAGTTTACTTTGAGGTAATTTGAATTACGTTTGTATTTTCGAATTTGAATATAAAGCTGATAGAGGATAGACTCGGATCTATCAATAAGGCTGTTGCAAGGCAGAGAAGCATGGTCATTATGTCATTACGTCATTTAGCTTCGCTGTCATCATTAAGAAAAGTCATAATTTGCTTTGGACTGACCCAATGACTTACTGACCCAATCAATGACCCAATGACATTCTTTTCGGTCACTCCACCAGCCCATGCTTTATGGCGTAGTAGGTCAGCTCCGCATTGTTCTTCATATTCATCTTCTCGAGGATACGGGTTCGATAGGTGCTCACTGTTTTTCCGCTCAAAAAAAGCCTCTCTGAGATCTCCTTTACCGTTTTACCGGTGGCGATCATGCAAAGCACCTGATACTCCCTATCACTGAGGGACTCATGTAAGGGTTTTTCGGTACCAATTTCTAGGTTATTTGCCATTCTCTCGGCAAGTGAAGGGGTGATGTATTTTCTGCCCGAAGACACCTTTCGTATGGCGGCAACCAACTCATCGGATGCGCTTTCCTTTGTTAAATAACCAGACGCACCCGCCTTTATAACCCTCACTGCGTATTGCTCTTCCGGATGCAGGCTCAGCACCAGAATGGGGAGCTTGGGTTTTTGAGCCTTTATTTGCTTCAGCACATCAAGCCCGTTGACTCCGGGCATGGTGATATCCAGCACAACAACATCGTAGTCATTTTTCAGCGCCTTGTTGAGTACTTCATGCCCATTAACCGCTTCATCAGCAATGCTCATATCAGGGGTTTGTGAGATAATCTGCTTCAATCCTTCCCGAACAACGGTATGATCATCGGCGATAAGTATTTTAATCATGGGATTTCTCCTCTCGCTAGGGCGCAAAGATCCGAAGAGTTTTATTGCTCTCGCAAAGGCGCAAAGCTCGCAACAAATTTGTTCTTCTCGCAAAGGCGCAAAGGTCGGCGAGATATTTTTTTCTCTGGAAAAGCATAGTTTAATATTATATCTCTTTATCTTCTTCGCGTACTTGGCGTCTCTGCGTGAAACCATATTTTTTCCCTCGCAAAGGCGCCAAGAGCGCAAAGATTATAAGTTATTCACAATGCGTGTAATACCGTTCTTTATCAATTCTACGTTAAAATTAACCAGCAAGCCAAGTTTCATTCCAGTTAACTTCAGATAGGTTAGGAGCTGTTTCTTATGAACTGCGAGAATATTCTCAACCGATTTCAACTCGACTATAACCTTACCTTCTACAATTA
>Ga0307421_1000451_pt1 | contig 26322 bp, 25 predicted proteins | sample SalMarWE160270MG_FD_202163 | JGI IMG/M metagenome (GOLD analysis project Ga0307421, IMG submission 202163) | Salt marsh sediment microbial communities from the Plum Island Ecosystem LTER, Massachusetts, United States - WE1602-70 | ecosystem: Environmental > Aquatic > Marine > Intertidal zone >... | reverse complement strand
GATAAAGATACTTCAGGGGTGATGCTGGTGGCCAAGACCGGTAAAGCTCAAGCTGACCTTGCCGGGCAGTTCAAGAGCCATACTGTTAGCAAGGCCTATATGGCGCTGGTCAAGGGGCGTTTAACGCTGGAAGAAGGTATTATCGAGGCGGCTATGGGCCGCGACCCCCGCAATCGTAAGAAGATGGCGGTAGTTGAGGGTGGCCGGGAAGCCAGCACCGAGTACCAGGTTATTAAATATATCGGGGGCTATACTTTACTTGAGGTCAGACCCAGAACCGGGCGCACCCACCAGATAAGGGTGCACCTGGGGGCTATCGGCTTTCCCGTAGCTGGCGATAAGATTTACGGGGTCAAGGTCCCGTTTTTGTCCCGCCAGTTCCTGCACGCCTGCCGGCTGGGCTTTAGCCTCCCCGCCACCGGGGAGTATATTGAGTTCAAGTCGGAGCTGCCGGAGGATTTGGAGCAGGCGCTTGAGGATATAGCCTAGATTATTTGGGAATCCCCGCCCCCGTTTTATATCTTAACCCACCCACCAACCCTTTAAGGTAAAGAGGGGGCAACGCCCCCTCTTAAACACCCCCAAAAAGAAATTAATAGAAGTATCACTTCTGTAGGGTGGGAGGGTGGGAAGCAGAACGCACTCTCAAAATGGGCTAGACCTCCCCTTCTCCCCCCACCCTAGAATGTCGCTAAGTTAGATGGTAAAATGGGTTTAATAAAAATGCAGGAGAAGAAGTATTATGCCGCATATCTCAGTTCATACCTTTAAACAACCCGATGTTAATAAAAAGAGGAAACTGGTGGAGAAGCTGACCGACTCTGTGGCTGAGGTGTACGGTGTGTCTAAAGAGGCTGTTTCTATCGAAATCTGGGAGAGCGAACCCGAAAACGTTGCTCATGGCGGTCAGTTAATGGTGGATAGGAAGCGTTAAGCGGGACACTAAGTACGATACGATATAAAGAGGTTGCTGTTGAATAAAAATAAGCCAGTTAGAGTCCGTTTTGCCCCCAGCCCCACAGGCTTTCCCCATGTCGGCAATATACGCACGGCCATGTTCAACTGGCTTCTGGCGCGGCACACCGGCGGCAAGCTGATTTTGCGCATTGAGGATACCGATGTCGCCCGCAAAGTGGAGGGCGCCGTGAAGGCAATTATGGACGGCTTGAGCTGGCTGGGCATTGACTGGGACGAGGGCCCCGATGTCGGCGGCGACTACGGCCCCTACTATCAGTCGGAGCGGCTGGAGCTTTACAAGACAGCCGCCGAAAGGCTTATCGAGCAGGGGGACGCCTACTACTGCTACTGCTCCTCGGAGCGCCTGGAGGAGATGCGCGCCGGGCAGGTGAAGCGTAAAGAGCCCCCCGGCTACGACCGCCTCTGCCGCGATTTAACTAAAGAGGAGCGCGCCCGGAAAGAAGCCGAGGGCATCAGGCCGGTGGTGCGCTTTAAGACCCCGCTGGAGGGGCAGACCGCCTATGAAGACGTGATATGGGGCAAGGTTGTCGTTGAAAACAGCACCCTGGACGACTTTGTTTTGCTTAAATCGGACGGCTACCCGACCTATCACCTGGCCAATGTCGTCGACGACCACGCCATGAAAGTCAGCCATGTCATCCGCGCCGAGGAGTGGATATCCAGCACGCCCCGTCACCTGCTTTTGTATAAGGCGCTGAAGCTGGGACCGCCCCAATTCGTCCACCACCCCATGATTTTGGGCCCCGACCGCGCCAAGCTGAGCAAGCGGCACGGCGCCGTCTCCATCCTGGACTACCGGGATATGGGCTACCTGCCCCAGACCATGTTCAACTTCCTCTCTCTCATCGGCTGGTCGCTGGACGATAAGACCGAGCTGATGTCCCGCCAAGAGCTGATAGATAATTTCTCTCTGGAGCGCATCGGCAAGACGGGGGCTATCTTTAACCGGGAGAAGCTGGACTGGATGAACGGTGTCTATATCCGCAAGCTGACCCCCGATGAATTCTTCGCTGCCGTTCAGCCCTATCTGATGGAGGACCTGGACGCCGGCAAGGCGGTGATAGCCGAGGAAGAATACGTTAGAGCAATTCTGCCCCTGGTCCAGGAGCGGGCCAAGACCCTGCTGGAGGTCGCCGAGCTAACCCGCTTCTTCTTCGTCGACCAGCTTGACTATGATGCCGGCCTGCTCATCGGTAAGAACATGGATAAAGCCGCCACGCTAAAGGCGCTAAAGGCGGCTCAGGATAAGCTCACCCCCCTCTCATCCTTTGACCACGATTCCCTGGAAGGTGAGCTCCGCCCGCTGGCCGCCGAGCTTGGCTTGAAGGCCGGCCAGCTCTTCTCAGTATTGAGGGTGGCCGTTACCGGCCGGGTCGCCGCCCCGCCCCTCTTCGAGACCATGGCGGTGCTGGGCAGAGACAGGTGTCTAAAGCGGATTGCCGCCGCGCTTAAAATGCTATGAACGGTCAGGGTTCCATCCTCTCCGGCTGTCGCGTCCTTGATTTGACCGGTGAAAAAGGCCGGCTCTGCTCCCGCTGTCTGGCCGATATGGGTGCGGAGGTTATCCGCATAGGGAAGCCGGGGGAAAACGCTGACTTCCACTGGGAAGACCTGGGCAAGCGCTCGGTGACCCTGGATATAGGGCTTAAGCAGGGACAGAAGGTCTTTAAGCGTTTGCTTAAGACCGCCGATATTCTGGTGGAAAGCTATCCTCCCGGCTATCTGGAGGCTCTCGGCCTCGGCTATTCCAGTCTCAGCAAGCTTAACCCCCGCCTGATTGTGGCTTCTATAACCCCCTTCGGGCAGAGCGGCCCCTACAGTGGCTATAAGTCCTGTGATATTGTCGCCGGCGCCATGGGCGGCCAGCTTTATGTTTGTGGTGAGGCTGATTTGCCCCCGCTCAGAGCTTTCGGCAGCCAGAGCTACTATCTGGCTTCTCTCTTTGCCGCCATCGGCGTGATGCTGGCGCTTTATCACCGCCACAGTTCGGGCAGAGGCCAGCATATTGATATCTCTCTGCAGGAGTGCGTTACCTCCGCCCTGGACCACGTCCTGGTGCGCTATTTCTATCAGGGGGAGGTGGCCAAGCGGCGGGGCAGCCTTCACTGGAACAACGCCTTCCGCGTCTTTCCGGCCAAAGACGGCTATATACTGCTTTCACTCTTTCACCAGTGGGAAACGCTGGTGGAGTGGCTTGCCTCCGAGGGCATGGCCGAAGACTTATCCGATTCAAAATGGCGGGACAGAGATTACCGCCTTGAGCACCTTGACCATGTCATTGAGGTCCTGGAGCGCTGGACTAAAAGCCACCCCGCCGCCGAACTGGTTGAAAAGGGGCAGGCGATGCGCTTCCCCTGGGCGGAGGTAGCCTCAATACCGGGGCTTTTAGCCAGCTCCCAGCTAAAGGATAGAGGCTTCTGGGTGGAGGTGGAGCACCAGGGCAAGAAATACAAACTCCCCGGGACGCCCTTTCGTTTGGGGAGCGGAGCTGTTTAATCATGAAGGGTATTGAGCCGGGCTATATTGCCCTCTACCGTTCCGGGGAGCTGGAGTGCCGGGCGGAGGCGCTTGAGGCGCGGCTGAGCGCCTGCGATATCTGTCCGCGTGAATGCGGGGTCAACCGCCTAGCGGAAGAACGGGGGTTTTGCCACTCAGGCCTTCTCCCTATTGTGGCTTCGGTTGGCGCTCACCACGGCGAGGAGCCGGTGCTTTCCGGGAGGAGGGGTTCGGGTACAATATTCCTGGGCAACTGCAATATGCGCTGCGTCTACTGCCAGAACCACCAGATAAGCCAGGACTATGAAGCCCAGAAGCGCTATGAGGTTGGGTCTCGTGTTCTGGTGGAGAATATGCTCTTTCTTCAGGACGAGCTCGGCTGCCACAATATCAATTTTGTCTCCCCCTCCCACTTCGTCCCCCAGCTCGTCCGCGCCGTGCTGGAGGCGGTACCCAGGGGGCTCCGGCTGCCGCTGGTCTACAATACCAGCAGCTATGATTCCGTGGCCACCCTGCGGGAGCTTGACGGCATTATAAGCATTTACTTGGCGGATTTAAGATACGCCTCTAATAAATGGGGCAAGAGGTTTTCCAAAGCCCCGGATTATGTGGAGCGGGCCCGGGCCGCTATCAGGGAGATGTACCGGCAGGTGGGCAACCTGGTAGTGGACGGGGAAAATATCGCCCGGAAGGGGTTGATTGTACGCCACCTGATACTGCCCAACGGCATCGCCGGCAGCCGAGACTCGCTTGGCTGGCTGGTCGGGGAGGTTTCCCCTCAGGTTACGGTGAGCCTGATGTCGCAGTACTTTCCGGCGCACCTGGCCCCCCGCCTCCCCCTGCTGTCGAGGACAATCACACCGGAGGAATATGATGAAGTTGGCAAGCTGGTAGAGGAGCTGGGGATAGAGAACGGCTGGCTGCAGGCAATGGAGGCCTCAAAGAGCTATCGGCCGGACTTCTCCGGCGATGGTGCTCCGTTTCCGGAAAGGGAGGATGTTAGGCGGTGAGAATTAGCGCTGACTGTTACCGTTTGCGCTTGGTAAAGGCAAAGCGAATCTTTTTGCCGTTGAGCTTGTCTTTCCTGTTGATATTCTCGATGAATGTCTTGAGGTCGGTCAGGGGTTTTTCGGCCACTTTGGGTTCCTTTTTGTTTAGTTTAGCAGACACGGGGTCGATTATAGCATATGTTAGGGAGCAATGACTAATCCAGTCTTAAAAAGCATCCGCATCCTGGACTTCACCTGGGTGCTGGCCGGCCCCTATGCCACCCGGTTGCTGGCTGATTTCGGCGCCGAGGTGATTAAGGTCCAGCCCCTCCTCCCCCGGGAGGAGGACGACTTCGCCCGCGGCTACTATAACACCTGGAACCGCAATAAGCTGGGCATTACCCTGGACATGAGTAAACCCGATGGGATAGCTCTGGCCAAAAAGCTGGCGCTTGCCAGTGACGCCGTGGTGGAGAACTTTACCCCCCGCGTTATGGCTAACTGGGGCCTTGACTACGAAAATCTTGAAAAATTAAAGCCCGACATCATCATGCTCAGCCTGTCGACGATGGGCAGTACCGGCCCCCACCGGGACTACGCCGGCTTTGGCACCACCATCCAGGCTCTTTCCGGGCTAACTCATCTTACGTCTTACCCGGGCGGGCCGCCGCTGGGTCCGGGCACCGCCCACGCCGACCATGTCGGCGCCCTGTTCGCCTGTTTAGCCCTGCTGGGCGCTCTGGAATACCGCCGGAAGACGGGTCAGGGGCAGTATATTGATATCTCCCAGGTGGAGGCGATGGCCAGTTTGCTGGGCGATGCCTTTACCCCCGCAAGGGAGACGGCGTTTCAGGGCGTATATCGCTGTAAAGGCGAAGACCGCTGGTGTGCTATAGCCGTCTCTACCGATGAGGAATGGCGGGACTTCAAAAAGGCTCTGGGCAGCCCGCCCTGGGCTGATGCTCAGGGGTTCGCCACTTTAGCCAGCCGCCTCAAGAACAAAAAGGATCTGGATAAGCTGATAGAAGACTGGACGAAGAAGCGCACCGCCGAAGAGGCGATGACTTTGCTCCAGAAGAGTGGGATAGCCGTCGGCGTGGTGCAGTCTGCCCGCGACCTGGCTCAAGACCCCCAGCTTAAAGAGCGCGGTTTCTTTGTCGAGCTTGACCACCCCCAGATGGGCAGGACGGTATCTGACGCCTCCCCGGTGAGGCTCTCGGATACCCCGCCCGGCTATAGCCGCCCCGCCCCGCTCCCCGGCCAGGATAATAACTATGTTTACGGCAAGCTTTTGGGGCTGAGCAAGGGTGAAATGGATAAGCTCAAGAAGCAGGGCATAATTTGACGGGCAGGGCTTATATCGGTTAAAGTCGGTAGATAGAGCCTCATCTATAGTCGCCTTTTCTAGATAGGATACGATATTGCCCCAAGAGAATTTATTCAAGGATAGAAACTTTCGGATAGTACAGGGTGTAACCCTGATGGCGGTGATGGGGGTATCCAGCATTTCCCCCGCCTTTCCCCGAATTATTGAAGCCTTAAACATATCCAAGACAGAGGTGGGGATGCTGATAGTCGCCTTCACCATCCCCGGCGTGGTTCTGACCCCGTTTATCGGCGTCCTGGCTGACAGAGTAGGCAGAAAGCGGCTACTGGTGCCATCCCTTTTCCTCTTCGGACTGGCTGGTGGCGCCTGCGCTCTGGCAACCGAATTTGATACCCTCGTCGCTCTCAGGGTGCTGCAGGGAGTTGGCGCCGCTTCTTTATCCACCCTTAACCTGACCATTCTCGGCGACCTGTTTCGCGGAGGTCGGAGAGCGGCGGCGATAGGGCTTAATGCCAGTGTGCTGAATGTAGGGGTTGCCGCCTATCCCCTGCTTGGTGGGGCTCTGGCGACGCTTGCCTGGAACTACCCCTTTCTCCTGCCGTTGGTTGCCATACCCGTTGGCCTTATTGTCCTTTTCGGGTTAAACAACCCCGAACCCAGGAGCAGTGAAAGCCTGTGGCAATATCTGGGCAGCGCCTGGGGCTATCTTAAGAACATCAAAGTTGCCAGCGCCTTTATAGCCGGCGTGATTATCTTCATAATTGTGTACGGTCCTTATCAGACCTACTTGAGCCTTTACCTGGCGGATTCTTTTGAGTCCTCATCCTTTATTATCGGCGTTATTCTTTCCACTACGGCAGTTACTTCGGCGCTGGTTTCTTCACAGATGGGGAGAATAGTCAGGCTGATATCGGTGCCGGACCTGATTAAGCTCGGTTTCGTCCTTCAGGCGGTATCCCTGGCCCTGCTCCCCTTTTTACCGCGAGTGGAGCTAATGCTGATATCCACCTTAATCGTGGGACTGGCCATGGGGGTATTGCTTCCTAGCTTAATGACTTACATCGCTGGAGTGGCGCCCCTGGAATACCGGGCGGCTGTGATGTCGATAAACACGACAATGTTGCGGTTGGGGCAGACCCTGGGGCCGCTGATTTTCGGGCTGGTCTATATCCACGCCAGCTTTGATGGCGTCTTCTTTTATGGAGCCGGATTAGCCCTGACCACGGCTGTTGTCGGCTTTGTCGGCGGCAAGATAATTCGCTGACTGGCATTTCCCTCTACAATTTCTTTGCCCCCCATTTTAACCAGTGTTTTATTTCCCATACCCGCCCGCCCAAAAGGGGCTTCGCTCCTCTTAGACTCTCCAGACCCCACCCCAATTTTTATGAGAGTTTTAGAGGCGCAGCCTATGAGGGTGGGAGGGTGGGAAGCAAAACCAACGCTAAAAGCGGGACAACCTGCCCCGCTTAGAGCGTCTGGCATATGGGGCAGAAGTAGCTGCCCCGGTTCCGTACCGGGATACGCTGTAAGGGCGTGCCGCAGGTGGGGCAGGACTCTCCCCGCCGGTGGGCCACCCGGAACTGGAAGTGGGCGGTGCCTATCTGTCCGTCGGGGCGGAAGTAGGTATCGACACTGGCTCCCTTATCGTTGATAGCGGCGGTTAAAACCTGCTTAATAGCGCTGTGGAGGCGCTCAATTTCTTTTTTAGACAGGCTTCCGCCGGCTCTCATCGGGTGGATTTTAGCCAGGAAGAGGGCTTCGTCGGCGTACATATTGCCGATGCCGGCAATCAGGCTCTGGTCGAAGAGCAGGGCTTTTATCGGCGCCGTGCGCCTGGCTAAAGCTTTAGCCAGGGTTCTGGCGGTAAAGCCGTCTTCCAGCGGTTCGGGCCCCAGCTTATCGGCGACGCTGTTTTTGTCGGCCACCAGCCACATCACCCCGAACTTGCGCGGGTCGCGGAAGTAGATTTTTTTATCGCCGTCCAGGTGAATTACCGCCCGGGTAAACCTATCCGGCGGCGTTAGCCATAGCGAGCCGGTCATCTTTAGGTGAATTACCAGCGTCTGGCCGCCGGTCAGGCTGAAAAACAGGTATTTCCCCCGCCTCCCTATTTCGGTTATCGTTTCCCCGATGAGGCGGGAGCCGAATTCTTCAACCGGGGGCTGGCGCACTACCCTCTCGTCGAAGAGGGTAATACCGGTTATGGTATGGCCGATAATATGGGGGGCCAGTTCGTTCTTTATGGTTTCTACTTCAGGCAGTTCCGGCATCTACTCTTTACCCCACCCCGTTTTATATCTATTCCCGCCCGCCGCCCTTATGGAAGGGCTAAAGCCCTTTTTGCCCCACCCCCAGAAGAGAAATTGATAGAAGTATCACTTCTGTAGGGTGGGATGGTGGGAAATAAAACACTCTCTAAAAACCGGGCAATACCCCTTTTGATTAAATTCCCCTTAAGGCTCCATCTCCCCCCAGTTGGGGCCGGCCTTGACGTCCACCTTCAGGGGCACGCTGAGTTCTATGGCGGCCGACATCAGCTCGGCAGCCAGCTTTCCCATCTCTTTCTGCTCGGCCCTGGGCACCTCGAAGATAAGCTCGTCGTGCACCTGGAGCAGCATCTTGCTTTTGAGCTGGCGTTTGGCCATCTCGCCGTCGAGGTTTATCATGGCCACCTTGATAATATCGGCCGAGGTGCCCTGCACCGGCATGTTGATGGCCATTCTCTCGGCGGCTTCCCTCAGCTGGCGGTTGGAATGATTTATTTCGGGGATGGCGCGCTTTCGGCCCAGGATGGTCTGAACGTAGCCCTCTTTTCTGGCCTTTTCTTTGGTCGATTCAAGGTACTGCTTGACGCCGGGGTATTTCTCGAAGTAGGCGTTGATGAAGGCGGCAGCTTCCTCCCGTGACAGGCCGGTGGCCTGCTCCAGGCCGTAGTCGCTCATGCCGTAGATAACGCCGAAGTTGACCGTTTTGGCCGTCCGCCGCATCTCCGGGGTTACCTTTCCGGGGTCAACGCCGAAGACCTGGGCGGCGGTGGCGCTGTGGATATCCTCGTCGTGGCGGAAGGCATCGAGCAGGCTCTTGTCCTGCGATAGATGAGCCAGGGCGCGCAGGTCAATCTGTGAATAGTCAGCCGATAGCAGATATGAACCCTCGGCGGCGATGAAGGCCTGCCTGACCTCTTTGCCCATCTCGCCCCGCACCGGGATATTTTGCAGGTTGGGCTCGCTGGAGGAGAGCCTTCCGGTAGCGGTGCGCGTCTGGTTGAAGCTGGTGTGCACCCGCCCCGTCCTGGGGTTGATTAAGCTGGGCATGGCATCTATGTAGGTTGACTTTATCTTGCTCAGCTGGCGGTAGTCCAGGATAAAGCCGATTACGGGGTGGACGCCGCGCAGCTCTTCCAGTATGGAGGCGCCGGTGGAGTAGCCGCCCTTGGTCTTGCGGGCGGTGGGCAGCCCCAGTTCCTCAAAGAGGACGTTGCTCAGCTGCTGCGGCGAGTTTATATTGAACTGGTGGCCGACATTATCATATATGTCTTTTTCCAGCTTTAACAGCTGCTCGCCCAGGCGTTTAGACATTTGCTTTAGTAAATCGGAATCCAGGGCGACGCCGTTTCTTTCCATGCTCATCAGCACCGGCGTCAGCGGCATCTCGACCTCGGCGAATAACTGCCAGAGCCCCTGCTGTTTTAGCTCCGGTTCGAATATCTCGGCCAGCCTCAAGGTCATGTCGGCGTCGGCGCTGGCGTAGTCGGCGGCGCGGCTGATTTCCACCTGGGACATGGGTATCTGCTTGGCCCCCTTGCCGATAAGTTCACTGATGGGCGTCATCTCGACGGCCAGCCGGGCGAAGGCCAGGTTTTTCAAGCCCATCGATTTTTCCCCCAGCAGGTAGGCGGCTATCATACTATCAAAGCTCAAATTCTGCACGGCTAGGTCGTATTGGGCCAGCACCGTCATATCGTACTTGCCGTTGTGGGCCAGCTTGGCCAGTTTCTTGTCTTCCAGGAGTGGCTTGATTTTAGCTATAATCTCTTCCAGGGGCAGCTGCCCTATCGGGTCCAGCCCCACGTGCCCCACCGGGACGTAATAGGCTTCCCCCGCCGCCGGCGAAAAGGATAGCCCCACCAGCCCGGCGGTCATCGGGTTCAGGCCGGTGGTCTCGGTATCAAAGGCGAAGGTTTTAGCCGCTGAAAGGCGTTTTACCAGCCTGTCCAGGTCTTTGGTGTTACTCACTATTTTGTAGTCGCCCTCCGGCGGCTTTACTTCAAGGCTGGCGGCTACCCCGGTCTCTGTCTCCATCTGGGGCAGCTTGGGCAGCAGGCTGGCGAACTCAAGCTCGCGGAAGAGCTCGGTCACTTTATTGCGGTCGTACTGGCTAACCCGGCAGTCGTCGGGTTTCAGCTCCACCGGCATCTGGGTAACGATAGTGGCCAGCTCCTTGCTCTGGCGGGCGATGGCCTCGTTATCTTTGAGCAGGGTCTGGAGTCTGGGCGGCGTCACCTCATCTATACGCTGGTAGATTTCCTCTACAGAGCCGAACTGCTCGATGAGCTTTGCCGCCGTCTTGGCGCCGATGCCGGCCACACCGGGGATATTATCCGACGGGTCGCCCACCAGGCCTTTCAGGTCGGTAATCTGCTCCGGCTTTACCCCGTACTTCTCGGCCACCGCCGCCCCGTCGTAGAGCACGGTGTTGCTGAACCCCCCCTTGGGCTTGGGGTAGAGCACTTTCACCCTCGGCGTGACCAGTTGCATAGCGTCGGCGTCGCCGGTAACGATGACGGTATCTATGTCTTTCTGGCTGGCCTGCAGGCTCAACGCCCCCAGGATGTCGTCGGCTTCATAGCCCTGGAGCTCAAAGATGGGTATATTAAAGGCTTCCACCAGCTGCTTTACCCGCCCCAGCTGCCCCACCAGTTCTTCCGGGGCCTTGGGTCGGTTGGCCTTGTACTGGTCGAAGAGCTCATGCCGGAAGGTGGGCCCCTTCATGTCGAAGGCGATGGCACAGTGGCTGGGCTTTATTTCGTTGATGACTTTGAGCAGCATCAGGGCGAAGCCGTAAACGGCGCCGACGGTCTCGCCGGTCTGGCGCACCGTGAGCGGAGGCAGGGCGTGGAAGGCGCGGTGAATCAGGGCGTTGCCGTCAAACAGCACCAGCAGCGGCTTTTTCATGAGTATATTATAGCAGAGTTGAGGGTATGGCAGAAAGAAGAATGGCGTCATCAAATGGTATTAGCCGGGGTTGCATACCCAGCGATTTGAGTAGCGTCATTATGGTTGATTTCGCTTGCTCCTCGTTGGGGGAAAAGAATAGATGGCTTTTACATTTGCAATCGCTGGAGCCAAAGCCAGTGACACAGTCAAATTGGTGGCTTAAAGCCTGAGCAATAGTGCATTCCACTCTGCTTTGGCTCTGGCAGATGATTATTCCATTGATGGAAGCCTTCTCTAAGAAATAGTCAATGTGCCAGTGAGGCTTTTTGTTTCCCTTAAGGTGGTGGCTTAATCGGGATTCAATTCCGCCCATGGCTGAACCGACATAGGCATAATAACCACCGGAGAAATGGACAGCTTTTAGACTGCCTATGGTGATGGTTTGCTCTTCAGAAAGGGCGATAAGGAGGATATAGCTTCCCTTCACTGGCTTTAATCGACGGCAATCATCACGCTAGTGGCTTTGATGACGGCATAGACCTCTTTGCCCGGAGTCAGCCCCAGCCGTTCGGCGGAGGTTTTGGTGATAACCGATACTATCTCGTTGCCGCCGGCCAGCGCTACGGTGACCTCGGTGTTGATGGCGCCAACGTTGACCTGTTTTACCTTGCCTTTTAGCATATTACGGGCACTTAGTTTCATCTTGCACCTCCCCGTTGTTTATTTTCCCACTAAAAAGAGGCTTTCGGTTATTACTCTTCTATCTTCTCCACCTCGATGGTACACTCGGTCACCAGGGCGGCAAAAGCGCCCAGGGCGGCCAGCAGGGGGGCTATCATAATAGTCGCTGCCGCCGCCGGTGCCCCTACCGAAAGCGGTATCTCCAGCACCGTCCGCCCCTCGTGAATAATTCGCACCCTTCTGATGTTGCCTTCGTGGATGAGCTGCTTGACCTTCTCCACCACTTTATCCCCGTCTATGGTGAATTTTTCTTTGTTGGCCATTGTTTTTTTAACCCCCCAGGGGCATATTAGGCGGTAGGGTAAAAGGTGTCAAGACCTATTTTATGAACTTTATCAACCTCACCCCCTGTATCCCCCTCTCCATTCGTAAAAGTACACTATTGACAGTAAGGTTTGTGATATACCGATCAAAGCAGGTGGGAGAGTTTAGATTTGGTACTGAGGTATACGAGGAGTGTGAAGTTTGAGGAGAGTTTGAGACTGTATCAGATAATGAAACAGTGAACTAAACATTAGAAAGTGTAATTGGACATCTGTTCAAGATTGGAGGTATGGGAAACGAGGTAACATATGTCAGTAATGTTCAATCTGGTTCTCAATAGATAGCTGAACAATATAAGCTTTCGTTACTAAATAAAACACTAATAGGAGACTCTCCTGAGATCTATATAATTGCTCTAGGAGAATCATAGCGTTACATCATAAGCATCGGGCGGGGGCTCAATACCCAGGAACTCCTTATAAATTCGATCCTTATATTCACGCCCAATCTCGTTTACAGCCTCGATAAAAGCTTTGTAAGTACCAAGCCCCCCAATCTTTTCCCAAAACTCTTCGCCGATTAGAACGACTTTATCTTCTTTCATGTTGAACCACCGTGCCGGGAAGCTCCAGCTATAATTCTCTCGGGTGCCATACGGGTTATATGGAAGAGCGTAATATGCCTCGTCAATTTGGCAAGGCTCCATGCTATACAGTTTAAGGATTTTCTCTTTGCTTACCTTTGTCTGGTCGCTGTTAGGAAGCGGTGCCTTTAGTTCAAAAGCATATCTTTTTCTATTCTCGACATCTTCAGCAAATACGTCGCAGATAACCGATACTGGGATATTTTCTCCATCTCCGGCCAGTATATAGGCCAGTTCAGTATCCCAATCCGGCTGGATTTTTTTCGTACCCTTTTCTGAGTGTTCAAGCCTATTAAGAATCTCTGTTATTCGTCTAAGCCGCTCTGACTTAACCGCTCCATCGATTCTGTAGGTAACTACTCCACGACCAAGACCAGCATTTGCAGCTACTACTGCCAGGCTTTGCCAAGCATTACCAAACGGAGTCACAAATCTGCGCTCAAAATGCGATCCTTTAAATATCTCGTCGGGTACGAGAGCAGCATACAAAGGTCTCTTTGCCCTATGTTCTTCCTCAATAAAGGGGTCACTAACTAACACTTTCTCCATAATCCTATCCATCATCACCTTGATGACTTCTTGGATAGCCGTTTTCATGTCTTGCTTCTTATCCATTAATATTCCTATATGTGGATTATAGAATTATGCTTTTCGCCAGATAAAAATAGATTCATAGAATTCGGAGGAACGTCTTCCCGTACGGCGATTCACATGCCGGTTTATGACAGCTACCTCTTCTACCCCACATAGAGAAGCTATTTCAGGATAGAGACTAGACGAATCATGAACAACGACGATGAGCCATCCCCCTTGTACCATTGCTTTTACGGCCCTACGGAAGACTCTCGCTATATCTAACTGGTATTGTCTCTTTGCCATTTTGCCAGAGCCATTTACAGCCGGCCCAATCTCAGCAACTCGCCTATCTTTCAGCCCCAGGAGGTGATAGGCATAGGCATGCTGGTCATGGTAGTCGATCAAACCGACATAGGGTGGACTTGTTATAACCCCGTGAATTGTCGGGAAACTAGCCCTGCGGCTATCGGAGTGACGAACTTCTACGTACGCGCTGGTACGTAATCTGTCAAATTCCTCTATTCTACGTAAGGTATCCAAACTGTAACGGTTAATAAACTTAAATGCCTCCCTTATCGGTGAACACGTTCGTGAGTGCTTATAGCACCAATAAGGTTCGTTTTGGGGTTTCTTTGGGAAATCCAGATCGTAGTGTGTAGTGAGACGGGCTGATCTAGCCGATCGTGAAAGAATGATTTTGAGCAAATCCTTATAGAAATAGCCCTCGCTCTGAATTAAACAGCGATATGTTAGAAGTTCATCAAGAGCTTTGGGGTCATACCATGTCTGAAGAAACTCATTGTCGGTTTCGGGTATATGGAGCTCTGCAGCTCGTTCTTGCCATAATCCTAATTGGGTTCTCGCTTGCGTGAGTCGTCGTAATTTGTCCAGAGCATCCGATAGTTCTTTACGGGCCTTGCCTATATCGTATTTTCGAACCTTCGCTCGGCCGAGCAATACGTTAAATGCCGATATGTCATACCCAATTGAATTGATACCTAATTCGTTGGCTTGAACGAGTGTGGTCCCACAGCCACAAAACGGATCCAAGACCGTTTGCCCTGGCTGAAAATACTTGTGGAGGAATATCTCAACCAACTGCGGTATAAATTTACCTAGATACGGATGCAATCGGTGTACGTGTTTTGTGCGCTCTTTTTCGGGCAAGTCTTTTTCTCGCCAGTTCAGGTTGAGTTTCTCGAGTGGGGTATCTTGAGTGACTGTGCTTGGAATTGTAGGTTCCGCCATATCAGAGTATGTGGATACCCTTCTCTCTTCCGCAGTGAACTCCGTTTTGTTCTCAAATAGATTAATAGTCGGTTCTGCCATTTCACTACAGTTTACACTAGATATGAGGAAAACTAAAGCGTGGATATTTGTTGTAAAGGCAACAGTACGTCAAAAAGTTCACTCTCTCAAAGCATACCCTCAACTATTCTATTCTCTATTGGCACTAGCTTACCCAAGCTACAACAAGCAAAGCAAGTTTAGAAGCGCTACAATACGCGCAACTTGCATTATAAGCGCTACCTAAGCATTACGTATGCCTAAGTAATTTGAGTAGCCTGTTTTTGGATTTAGAGATCTATCTTTCCTACCGCTATCTACGGAGCAACGGAGAGCTTCCCTTGCCAAGTATCAAGCTCAAAATACCTATTCCTCAATCCACCACTCGACTCTTACCGTTATCAGCCCTTGTACGCCGTCATTGAAAGTCACACAGCGCTAAAATGCACAAAGTACATAAAGTTTTTCTAACTTAAGCTAATAATTTTCATAACAAACTAAGGTATAAGAATTTTCACGTACTTTGAGCACTTTTGCAAAAAACAAATTCGGCTTCATTTTAAGACTGCTAAGGGCACTTTTCGCAATGGCCTTTGACGATAATCGGGTTTATCTCATCAGGCAGCAAATCTATATAAAACTGGTCTAGCATCTTTTCGAGCTCAAACTGGCGAAGCGGCAAATCACTAACGATACCTATAAACCTCTTCATCACTTCTTTTGCGTACTCCTGGTCATAGTATGGCTTGAGGTCTTCTGGTTCAGGCTCCGGAGTGTGGAGTGTGCGTGAAGGCTTATATCCCCAATCGCTTTCTCGTTTCAATCTCTCAAATTGTACTGACTCCCAGAACTTTTTAAAACGCTGGTCATTCTTAAACAGATTTAATGCTATCCTGTCATAGTCTTGTTCAAGGGCTTTCACTGCCTGCCTGAGTTGTTCCAGATGCTCCCAAAAGGGGCTTTCCTTCATGTGGGACTCAAGCATCGGAAATCTAGGCCCCCACAAGTCCTTTCGACTGAAGCTGGGAGTACATAGATAAAACCACATCATCGGGTCTAACCGCCAGTCATATCCTCTTACTTCTAACAGCTCTCGCTCAGGTAAGTCATTCAAGGTGGGATGCTCAAGACAGAATCTCAATAATTCTACCTGCATTAAGACGTTTTCAAGATGACGCCGTTTTTGTATCTCTTTACCTATCTGATTATTTCGCCAGGCGCAAAGGTGATCATACACATCATAAACATATTTGACTGTAGCTCCATATGTGCTGTTAATTAGAGCAATTTTCTTTACTTCGTCTGGATTTGGTAATTCAATCCCTTGGTTCAATAGCCACTCTGCTATATTGCGAGCTTTTGTTACGGTCTTAGTATGGGGAGATCCCGGCAATTTTCTTCTCAATTCTTGAATAGTGATATGTGGATCACTGGTCAATACTTCAAAGATTATGAAATAGTCACTGCGTTCCAGCCCCATCGGTCATACCTCTCTCAAAGAAGCATACCAAAATTGTGCAAAAAATCCAATGGAATGCACATAAAAATGGATTTCAATAAGTAGTGAAAGGAGGTGGAGAGTATGAGATAGATACACAGCTAAACAGGATCAGTTCTATAGCTAGGCATGAATCTAAGAAGAAAGGAGGAAATCCCATGACCGACAGCAACACCGATAAGCCTTGGGAGCACCCGGGACGGTCTGATTGGTGCAAGGGACTTAACTTCATGGCGAACCAAATCAGAGCCGGGAAGACTCGAGAGCAGGTTGTTGAAGACACTTCAAAGTACATTAATGACAACGAGCTCAGATTTGCCAAAAACAACATCAATAATTACTACCCGTGGCTCTACCGGGAAGTCAAAAAAGAACACCAAGAGTAGGCTAAGAAGGCGGACGAGGGGCGGGCACCACCTGCCCCTCTTAGCCGCAGACTGATCGACTAAAAATAACGTGAGTTTCGTTGCAGAGAAAAGTTATGCGAATGTGAAGTGGCCGGCGTTTAGCATTTGTATTTGCGCAACCTAAAATAGTATTAAGCAAAAATATAAATAAAGGGAGGTACAAAATGGGTATTAAAATCATAAGAAAACCTTTTCACATCGGCTCCTCTACCGCAGTTACTCTGCCCCAAGGCTGGTGCGCTTATTATGGCGACAGAATCAAAACACTGACCATACTCGGCGACCAGCTATTAATATTGGTTCCGAAAGGGCTTGAAGGTCAAGCTGACAAGCTAATGCGAGAAATGGAGGGTGAAGATGGTAAACATCAAGATTGAGATGTGCCAACACTACAACTGGCAAGGCAAACCGAAATGTGTTAAAGGCCATAAAGCCGGCCTGAAGTGCCACAGCCAACGCGAGGAATGCCCGGACTACCAGCCATCTCAATATTGCCCAGAAAGGAGGGAAAACGATGGCCATAAATGAATCAGGCGCTCTACTGCGGCGTGGAGCGCCTAACTCTAGAAGCCAAGAACACAACTCAAGCTTCATGTTTTACTATAGCGCGGCTTCGGCAATACGTAAACCCTTCCTGGGAGTATCAGGGCAAGTGATTTTCATGCGACAGGGAGGATTTAAGCCATGCAAGAGAAAAAGCTGATAGAACTCGCCGTTCACAAGGGCAAAGTCTATCACAATGACATGGCGGCAGCCAGCATGAAGGTGGCGTCATTCTTGACTGTACGTGATACGGAACAAGTGCTATGGTACAGCAAGCCCTCAGGTGTATACAGATTCAACGGCGAGTCTGTGATAAAAGAACTCACACAGGACTGGCTGGAAGAACTTGGACTGGCTGGTGATGCCACTACTTACTTCGTAAACCAGGTAGTCGACTACATTAGGCGCTCGACATACATAGACAGGGAAGAACTCAACGCTGACCCCAACATATTGGTGGTAAAAAACGGCGTCATTGATCTGAGCACTGGCACTCTACACCCCCATGACAAGAAGTATAAGGCAACCATCATGACGCAGGTGGAGTACAACCCATCGCTCCAATGCCCAACGATAGACGCATTTATAAACCAAGTTGTTGAGCAGAAAGACAGGTTGCTGCTATATGAGATACCAGCCTGGTGCCTTATGCGCGATTCCCGCATACAGCGGCTGGTATTATTGTTGGGTGGTGGGGCTAACGGCAAGTCGACCTACCTTGAGATGGTGCGTAAGTTCCTGGGGCATGAGAATTGCAGCGCCTACTCCATGCAGTACCTTGCCGATAACAGGTTCGCTACCGCCGGCCTGTTCGGGAAGCTGGCCAACATACATGCCGATCTTCCGACCAGCGTATTGAAGCAGACCGCCCAATTGAAAATGCTCACCGGAGGGGACGCAATCGAAGCCGAGAAGAAGTTTAAGGACTCGTTTAGCTTTATTAACACGGCTAAGCTGATATTTTCGGCGAACCAGCCACCTGAGATCAACGAAGACACATTAGCAATTTGGAGGCGGTTCGTAGTGGTAGATTTCCCATACCAGTTTATGGGCAAGATGGCCGACAAAAACCTCATCACCAAGCTGACGACACCGGCTGAGCTTTCCGGCTTTCTTAACAAGGTGCTGCTGGGAGTTCAGAGACTTAAGAACAGCGGGGACTTCACCTACAGCCGGTCGGTGGAAGACACGCGGGCAAAATACATGCTGATAGCTAATCCCGTTGAAGCTTTTATCGAAGACCGCTGTGAGTTCAGCCCGTGGGGAAGCATCACCAAAGAAGAGTTATACCTGGCATTCATGAAATTCTGTGAGGAGAACCGGCTACCTGGCATGAACAAGAAAGCATTCGGCCACAAACTAAAGCGGACACATAGATATGATATCAGTGAAGAGCGCAGTTATTGGAGGGGGGTTATCATCAAACAAAAGTAGTTCGAACTGCGTAAAGTGCATAAAGTTTTTCTAACTTAAAGGCACTTTTCGCATAATTGAATAAAGTATAGCAAACTTAACGTACTTTGTGCACTTTAGTCAGAGTAATAGATTGAAAGGAGGGAAATGGACACTGAGTCAAATACCGAGTCAAACACCAAGTCAGCCTCCGATTTAGACAACAAAATCAATCGATATCTGGCTAAGGTGGCCGAACAGGATCCCCTTGCTTTGCCTGAAGCGCTTTTCCGAGCCTCGATGCTTCGGACAATGCTGAGTTTGCTGGGCATGTTCATGGGTGACTTCGATGACTGCCTCAAGCAATTGGAGAATCAATACACTTCTAAGAAAGGAAAGCCAAATGAATAACGAGATCAATAACGAGAAAAATGATGAACTCAATAGGGATAGGGAGATCGCTGAGAATATTGACTATGAACAGCTTCATGAAATCAACGATCATATTGCCAAGACATTTACCAAGATTGAGGAATTGAAACGCAGGAAAGCCGAGCTTCAGACTGATGCTGGTGAAGATACCGAAACCGAACTTGCCACCATTGACAAAGACCTTCGGGATGAGACTGCCCACTTAGCCAGCCTTAAGGGGGATAAAAGAGCCACTCTTGGATATATGGATTAGGCATCGGGGTTCAATGAGCTGGAGAGGAACATTGATAAGCTTGTGTAGCAAGCCGGTGCAACAACTACATACTCAGTTAGCAACCTTTTCAGCAACAGCACACTTTCCAAACGCTGTACTATTTTAGGCCACCCCTGCTTTTTTGAATCCAGCATTTGCACTTCTAGCTATACTGTGGTTTAGAGTGCTAAAGAAACGCTATGCTAGCTTCAAGGCTTGCTAAAATTTGCTACAGCACAGGTTTGCCCTACCCTCTGATAAAATTGCTGTAGTTGCTACATGTGAACAATCTTAATTATCAGATGGAATAGTGGTGTTAGAGAGATGGTGAGAGAATGTGGGTTACGATTGATTGTTTGATTGGGCGTTGAACAATATTACTTAAAGTAAAGCAACAAAAAGATGTTTTGCTTAGTGTACGGCTAAATTAGTATGCGTGTAACATGGGTATACGCTTTGGTGTCTATGCTGCTTTTCAGAGTGCTCCACTATTGACTGTCGTTAGTTCTTTGATATATTCTTGTATCAGATGATACAAATTAAGGCCAATAACTAGTATTAACAGGCCAAGCTAGGAAGGTGTCGTTCATGCCCAGAGTATCTTTTGGTAGGAGAATTGTACAGAAACTAAAGCGAATCAGTCTTGACCATAATCTTTTGGACAACCTCCAAGTTCGCGAGGGTGATTCAGTTGACCTGTATTTTGATCCTGAAGAAAAGGCGATCGTGATTAAGAAGTCCAATAATAGAAGAAGTAATGCCAGTAAGTACGGTAGATGAGAAGAACTAAAAACAAACAGACCAAAGCAAGCGTTATGTCTGAGAAAAAAGCCGTCATTTTTCAACAGGCAATACTTGATTGGTATGGAAAGAACCGGCGAGGATATATTTGGAGAGGACAATCTGATCCATATAAGATTTTCGTCTCGGAAATTATGCTGCAGCAGACGAACGCCGATAGGGTTTCACCGGTTTATCAGCGTTTTATTCAACAATATCCAGGTATCCGTGAATTAGCACAGGCGGGGCTTCCAGACTTGATGACCATAATCAAGCCTATTGGATTAGGTTATAGAGCTCACAGACTCAAGAGAACTGCAGAGAAACTGGTTGCTGAATATGATGGAGACCTTCCAGCCAGAGAAGAGGCTTTATTAGCTCTTCCAGGCATTGGCCAGTATATAGCAAACGCAATACTCTGTTTTGCATTTGATAAGAAGGTCGCCATGGTAGATGTCAATGTCTTGAGGTTATACCACAGGGTTTTTGGTATTACTTCGGAGAAGGCTAGGCCTCGAGATGACCGCAAGTTATGGAAATTCGCCCAAGGGATGTTACCAGTAAGCAGAATTAAGGAATATAATCAGGCACTAATTGATTTTAGCGCCCAAATATGCACCACTAGGAAACCGAAGTGTGATGAATGTACCGCTTCTAGTATGTGCTATTTCTGCTGTGAAGGTTCCTAACAGAATGAAGAACAAGAAGAAACAACTGATAGGCATCGACCTGTTCGCTGGAGCAGGCGGTTTCTCGCTTGGCTTTGAAGACGCTGGCTTCAGTATAGTTTATGCTTTGGAAAAAGATATATATGCAGCTGAAACCTACAAACATAACCGCAATGGTAGAATCATAGTAGACACAACTGACATCGTTGATATAAGACCTGTGGAAATACTGAGAAAACTCGGGCTTGGCAAAGGTGACCTAGATATCGTTTTGGGTGGGCCTCCCTGTCAAGGGTTCTCTATTGCGAACATGCGGACACGCAACAAGGAAAATCCATCGAATCAACTCATTTTTAGGTTCTGGGATATGGTCAGGCAGTTGATGCCCAGATGGTTTGTGATGGAGAACGTTGCGGGGCTTGAAACCTTTGATTACGGTAAAACAAAAGAGGAGTTAGTGCAACTATTCAAACGGAGTGGCTACCAAGTGGAGGCAATGGTGCTTAATGCGTCTTACTTTGGTGTTCCTCAGACGCGGAAGAGGATCTTCTTTGTTGGTAATAGAGTCGGCAAACCGCTTGGCTTCCTACAGGATTTAGCTCAATTGAGAAGTTCATCTTTTACCAGTGTTAGAGAGGCGATGGATGATTTACCTCCCCTCCCTTGTGGGAACTTGATTGACCCTATTCCTTACGTCAAGGACGACGCAGACGCGACCGAATATCAGAGGTTAATGAGGTTAAGAACCGGCATAGAGGTTCACAATAACCTTGTCTCTAGGAATAACGCGCTTGTATTAGAGCGCTATAGATATATAAAGCAGGGTGAGAATCTGAGAGCGCTGGCTATTCGAAAGCCTGAACTGCTCTATAATTATAAAGACTTGAGCAAATCTCACGAATGGATATACTTGAGATTATGTTGGGATAAGCCTTCGGTAGTAATCAGTAACTATCGTAAGAACATGCTAATACATCCGGAACAGGACAGAGGTCTCTCAGTGAGAGAGGCAGCACGACTTCAGTCTTTCCCGGATAGGTATATTTTTTGCGGCCCTTTAGGCTATCAACAGCAGCAGGTGGCGAATGCAGTCCCGCCGCTGTTGGGAAAATCCCTTGCTACTGCAATTCTGAATGCAGAATGAACCCTTAAACTAGGCACGGAGTCAGAAGGAGGTTTTGCTAGTAGCTAGAGTCAGAAAGCAACTTGCAAAAGGAGGTTTTCGATGGCAGTCGAAGTGTTTATATGCCACAACCATCAGGATCATCGTTATCTTAACGATGATTCCCTACTGGGGTACCTAAAGACGCTAGATATTGAGAGTCTAGCAACCTTCTGGCACGATGACCGAATAGTCACAGGTGATTTGTGGGATAATGAGATAAAGGCGCATATTAGTAATTCAAGAATAGCTATCGTTCTGGTGAGTCAATGGCTACTTAATTCTAAATATATAATGAATGAGGAGATTCCACGCTTCCTCAAAAAGCGAAGGGAAGATGGAATGGTTATTTTCCCCGTTATACTCTCTGCTTGCGAGTGGCAACGCCATGACTGGCTGAGCAAGACTCAATTTCTCCCTAAGAGAGGCAATATTGAGAGCGACTATCGCGAGCGTGGTAAGAAAACGGAACTCTTCCTTGAGGTACTGCGAGACCTGCGCATCCAGATTGAGCGGATTGCTAAGAAGCCATCTAGCAGCTATAGCGGCACCGACAAGTCGCGCCGAGCTACAGTTGTACCCGATTCTACGGCTACGCTATCCACAGAACCCACTGAAGCCTTGGGCGGTAAATCAAAGAAGATGTGGGATAATCCTTTTTCCTTGGTTACAGCTAACGACATGACGCCTGAAGAAGTATCAGCGCTTTTCGTAGGCGACTATACGGACTTTCAAACGATAAAGAAGCCTTTTGACACCATGCTCGAAGGTCAACGTGGTACAGGTAAGACAATGGTTCTCAGGTATCTTGGATTTGGAACTCAGCTCAAGGAATGGTTGGAGAGAGAAAAACGTCCAGCCATGGAGTTTCTTGAGAATCCGAACTGCTTCGTTGGCCTCTATTGCCGTTTGGAACAGGGTGTATTTGATAAAACTGAGAACAATGCAATTGAAAGTAATGAGCGTAAAGAGCGTCTTTTCGAGCATCGGCTCTGCTTATACTGCCTAGCATGTGAAGATGGGATCCTCGATACTATTGACGCGATTCTAAAAGTTAAACCGATTCAACCAAGAGAACTACGGAGACTGAATTCCAATTTGGCGGGACTTCTACAGGAACCAACGATTGCAGAGTGTGTCGATTGGGACGAAACTATCAGCTATGCTAAGGATACCATTAACCTTCGAGTCGTTGAGGAGGATATCCACATAGGTTCAATGTCTCCTGGGGGTACTCCGACAACATTTAACCCTTACTTGACGTTGTCGGGCCAAATTGTACCACTCTTGGAACTAATCAGAAACATGTTTGGTTTATCCTATCCCTTTTTCCTAATGTTGGATGATTTCGATGTGCTTAGTTCTTCACAGCAGATGTATGTGTTTCGCACTGCCTCAGCTCGCAAGCTTGGAACAGTGTGTTTCAAATATGGAGTTATGTCCCTAGGTAGAAAGACGAACTTAGCAGGCCCTGGTCGCACTTATAGGGAAGGCGATGATTACGATCTAGTTTCCCTAGATTGGACAGACAAGGGACTACAGCAAAACTATAGGAAGGCAGCAGAGATAATTGTAGCTAAAAGGCTTGAAGCAAGGGATTGGCCGGTTAGGGATTTCCCCGCTCTTCCAGCAGCTTGGGAGCACGGTAAAGGGATACGTGAGGGCGTTAAAAAGGATATGTTCGCCGAGTGGAAAGAACTATCGCCCAATGTAAAGCCAAAGACTGCAGAAAACTACTGGACGAAATACGGCGATGCAAGATATTTCCAGAAGCTCTCAGCATTGAAGACAAATCATAGATACTCTGGTTTTTCAGAGATTATTGACATCTCCTCAGGCATCTACAGGCAGCTTCTTGAAGTATGTGCAAAAATTGTAGATAAAGCTCTTGCTTCAGGTTGGTCACCTGACGCATCGGCTACTATTTCTGCGGAGATTCAGAACGACGCAATTAGAGAATATTCGGATGCCATGTTGGATACCCTGTCTCAAACTGCGGGAGATACGACCGAACTCCTATCTGGGGACGTGTCCATTACAAGTAAACATATGGTTACCCTGATTGAAAGCTTATCAGACCTATTCTATTTCCGTCTGCACTCTAAGTCGCGTGAACCAGAGATATTTTGTATCGCTATAAAAGATGAGCTTGCGCTACACCCTTTTACTAAGAGTATTCTGGATGTCGCAGTCCGAGAATCCATACTACAACGGCGAAGTACAGACTATACTCCGAAGACGCCGGGCGGCCCCCCCCTGCCAACATACATGCTCAACCGCCGCCTAGCTCCCAGACGCAACCTGGGCATACGAATGCAAGGCAGGATCGAAATCCTTTGCTCAGACATAGATCTGGCTGTTACTGATAGGAAGGATTTTATGCGACGATTTGGGAAAGTAAAAGTTAGATATCCACGACAAACAGGGCCGGGGCTCTTTACCACTGAGTAAGTTGGGCATGTGAGAGGGGGATGTGTCATGAAGAATCCTACACTTATTAATGGCTTGGTAGATCCAATCGATGGGAGCTACGACTCGCTGTTCATCTGCTGTTCGAGCTATGAGGAACGTTCAGCACTTGGTACGCGAAAACTCTCACCACAGTATAGGGCAACCCACTCAATTATCTGCCGAGCGAGTGAATATAAGGATAAGGGGAAATCCCTCGAGTACTATGAGGAAATCATGGGGCATTTAACGAAGGTGTGCCTTACTCCGCCCCAAACCTACCTCTTTAGCATTCAAGATTCAATTAGCTTTGTTCATGCATTGGCCAAGAACGTCGGTGAACTACAGGATAAAAATCCGTTACGTGCAGTGACAGTGGATATTAGTACCTTTCCACGCGAAGAATTGCTGCTATTGCTCAGATATCTTGACAACAATGTTGGTAGGGGACTTATTCGTTTACTTTATGGGGAACCTGCAAAGTACGCTACTGAAGCAAAAAATGAAGAGGACAGATGGCTAACTCGCGGTGTCAAGTCAGTGCATCCTGTTGCGGGCTTTGGCGGCTTTCAATTACCTGGCCGCCCGAAGATTCTAGTGGTAGTCCTAGGACACGAAGGAGAAAGAACCCACATTTGCATTCGCAGACACCAGCCTGACGAAATAATCTTGATCCCCCAAGGTAAAGAGCAGCATCACGCTGGCCTGAGAGAGATTTCTGACCAACAGAACCAAGAAGTCATTTCACTATATGGTGAAAAACACATATGGCCTGCCGGACTACCCTCTCGGGGTGTTATTGAAACCGAGCAGGCCATTTTGGAAATCTTCAAGAAGTATAGGTATTCTCACAATATGTTTGTTGCTGCAAATGGGACGAAATTGCAGTTAATAGGTGTCTATGTTGCTACAAGGGTATTTACGGAGATTCAGATCACCTATGCGGCACCAGCAGTCTATAACTGGGAGAGCTACTCGTCAGGAACTGGGTTCCTGTGGGAGATAATGCTAGAACCGCCTTTCAAGGATTAGATACTATTTAATAATTCATAGAGGAGATCAATATGATTGAGGGTTACGACATAGAGGTAAGTCTTCTTGCAATCACAGGGTTGTGCTCATCGTTAATATCTCCAAATAAAACAACAATAAAGACTTCCGATTCTGAGCAGCTTGTTGAATATGCTGGTAGATTATGCTGGGACACTACTGATAAACTCGGGGAAAACCTAAGGCGTATTCAAGAGTGGATAGAAGTTGGTCATGAGTCAGTAATTGAGCATGCATCTGCAACTTTTTACATTAAGGCCAGTCGAGTTCTCACGCATGAGCTAGTGCGGCACAGACTAGCAAGCTACAGCCAAAGAAGCCAAAGGTATGTGAAAGAAACAAAACGCCACTACATTAAACCACCCGAACTTAGCCAAGTCGCACAGAACAAAGCCGACGATGTCTTTGAAAAAGCCATGCAGGAGGCTTGGGAGGCTTATGGGAAGCTGCTTAGACTTGGCATCAGCGCTGAAATAGCTCGGTATGTTCTCCCCAACGCGTGTCAAACGCAGATAGTTATGACAATGAACTTCAGGGAACTAAGGCATTTCATTAAGCTGAGGACAAGTGAAAGAGCTCTTCCTGAAATGCGAGCTGTAGCAGGCGAGATTAGGAGAATTATGAAGGATGTGGCACCAAGAGTGTTTGAAGACTTATAGACTCCTCTAGCCGTATAATGTATGTTATACGCATGCCTTCATCTCAAGATAGGTTCATGTAGCTGTGATTGAATAATATGACGTAAAGTGTCTTTATCTCTAAATCATCTCTACCCTTCAACCAGCAGCTTTATATAAATTTTATTTCTCAAAATCTTTCTCCTCAAAACACTAGCTAGTGTTGTAATAAAATATTCATTTTATTTACGTTTTTTTATCAACGCGACAAAATCATGCTGACAAATAAAAATATTGGAGGTCAGCATGGTCACCAAGAAATCAACAGCCAAGGAAAAAGCCTCGAAACCAGAACAACCCCAAGCTCAGAAAACTTCACCTATTGAAACACCACCCACACCACAGAAAGAGTCAACCACTACTCCAAAGCCAGAAAAGCCCAGTACACCACCACCGCTTACCATGAAGCAGCTTCACCAAGAACTAGAGACTATCAAGCAGGTTGTGGTTGAGCATGCACAACTTATTGCTCAGCTTCAAGAGACGCTGGCAAGGAAGCGTAAGGCAGTCCAATCCAATGGTAAAGTCCAAATCAAAGATAAGCAGACCGGCTCG
>Ga0307421_1000447_pt1 | contig 26348 bp, 23 predicted proteins | sample SalMarWE160270MG_FD_202163 | JGI IMG/M metagenome (GOLD analysis project Ga0307421, IMG submission 202163) | Salt marsh sediment microbial communities from the Plum Island Ecosystem LTER, Massachusetts, United States - WE1602-70 | ecosystem: Environmental > Aquatic > Marine > Intertidal zone >... | reverse complement strand
AAATATATTTTCTTTCTTCTTTAGCTTTGCCATATATCTTTTAACCGTAGAGTATGATCCTTTAAATCCGCCTTTTTGGAGCTCCTCATGGACCCTTACCGCACTCAGGTCTTTCTACATAAGCTCAAGCACTTTGTTTCTGTAACTATCGATCAAGGTTTCCCTGGGTTTATATTCCGGTGTCTCTATGCCGGCTTCCAGGTTCTTTATCACCTTGGCTACAGTTTTCCAGTCATGGCCGGTTATCCGTGCTATCTCGGTCTTGTTCTTAGTTCTTTCCCATAATGTTTTTATGGTGGTATACATTGCTACTCCTAACATCTTCCTCCTCCCTTAAGTGTATAAGGAAGGATTTTACTACAACTTAATGTCATTTTACCTGGGATCTACACTATGGAATTTTGGTGACCATTGCCTATGGAATTTATTTTACCTTTGAGGTGATTAAGTAAATTTAATCTTATTTTTCATGATTAAAAAACAAGATGGAAAGTTGCTGTAGAGTAATTGTAATTGAGACTTTATGCCACTATAATAATTATTTATTGTGTTATTAATGCTCTTAATATTTATTAAGCATTATATATTTGGAGAACAGTATGAAAAAAGAAACTTTAAAATTATTACTGGCGCACCCTATCTCAATTTTAAAATTAGGTTTGAGACAATGCAGCGAGATTGTATATAAAAAATATATAAAGACAAAATATGAAGTAGAACAATTACCTACAATTGACATTTTAGATATTTTTCCTAACTTTCATGAAAACTTAACAACCTATAGTTATTTAGAAGGAACTTCTTTAGTAACAGATATAATGCTTTTAAAATCTTTAGCAAGAAGCTTCAAAAAGTGCTCTTATCTTGAAATCGGAAGTTGGAGGGGGGAAAGCATTGCCAATGTAGCAGAAGTTGCAGATAATTGTACATCAATAACATTGTCCGCAGCAGAAATGAAATCTCTGGGTTTTAGTGATGAATTTATTAATGTTCATGGTATATACTTAAAAAACATCAATAATATCAACATGATAGAGCACGACTCTCAAACATTTGATTTTTCAAGCCTGAATAAAAAATTCGATTTAATATTTATAGATGGAGATCATTTTTACTCAGGAATTTTAAGTGATACTAGAAAAACATTCTTATTAAGGCGAGACCTTAATTCTATTATTGTTTGGCATGATTATGGATTTTCAACTGAGTCAGTAAGACATTCTGTTTTAGCTGCAATTTTAGATGGAATCCCAAAAGAGAAACATAAGAATTTATTCCATGTATCTAATACTATGTGTGCCATATACATAGAAAACAGAGAGTTTCCTTCTCACTATTCCAAATTTCCAAGTTACCCAAACAAAAAATTTTCTATTGAGTTAAAAACACACAGATTGTAACCATGTATAACAACAACTTGCTGCAATTAAGGAGAAAGTGCTAAATCTAAGTATAACAACTATTAATATACTTTACTTGCCATATTCATATCAGTAACTATCATTACATGTAATAAATTAATGGGTTTGCTATAAGATGGAAAAAGTAAACAACCAAATCATAAAATTACACTTTAGAGATATGCTAGAATTAAAAATCTGGTTTTGCTCTATCATTTTAAACCTAAGAATTCTTTAACATTCTTTCTAGTCACTGGTTCAAAAAATTCTTTTTTTATCTTGTTCCCAATTTTTTTATACTTTTTTACTCTCTCATTATCTCTACTTAAATAAAACAAAATTGCATCTCTAATCTCTCTTGGAGTATAGCATAACCTCCAGATATCCTGCTCCAGATTATTAGGTATTACCATTTGTGTTAATCCTATCTTACTGGCTATAACAATAACAGGTATTCCTTTTGCAAGTGTTTCTAAGCATACACTTGATGCACATGAAATTAGAACATTAGCATTTTCAACACATAAATTAAAATCTCCAGTAACAAATTCAAATCTCGGTGTTAGTTTTTCTTCCCATTTATCCTTTAATCTTTCTACATTCTGTGTTGGATGAGTTTTTATTTGAAAAAGGCAGTTATCAATATCAATTGGTCTGGCTGCCTCTAAAACAATATCAATAATTTCATCTGATTCGCTGACTAATATTGGCAGGGCAACAAGAACAGTTAATTTACTTTTATCTGAGTCATATTTTCGTTTATTCCATACTCCTGTAAATCTGAATGCAGGTGCAACTTTTACTTTCAAATCCGGGCAAAACTTTTTTACCTTATCAATATACCCCCTGCCTATAACATTAATTTCTTTTGGGATAACCGCACAGATTCTTTCTTGCTCTGTTGGGTACAGCGATAAGTAATTATTATTTAGGGGACTGCCCATATAACCAATTAAATCAGCTTCCGGATAAAACTTCCTAAATCCAATATTAAAACCATGGTCGATAGATTGGTTTTCAAACCAATTAATAATTCTTTTTATCTTTATACCCTTGTCTTTTAATCTTTTAGAAAATTTATAATTAAGCAAACTGTACATTGAACTGCTTGAAACACCATCATTTAATATTTCTTCTTTTATTAAAGGGGAAATATCAAATCCCATAAATTTCCTTTTTTCTATCTTCATATTCTTTAGCCTAAAAGGATATAACAATGAAAAAAAATAATCATTTATCTTTAGATAATCCTCTTTTAGCAAAAATTTCTGCTTAGACGTTCTCATATCCCTAAATTTCTTTTTATAATTTCGTATACCATAATAAGTAGGTACATAATAAATACGCTCCTTATCATTTGAATTTACATAATCCAATAATTTAGGATAATAACGATCATTATAAAAACTCTTATTAAAACTATTTTTTAAAACGAATATATCAAGTAAGATTAAACTCTTATTTAACATTGGTTTTTTGGAGTAAAAACGGGTACCCCATCCAAATATCCATCTTAGGAAAAAATGTATAATTATTTTGCAATAAGAATAAAATCTTCCCAGATTAACAAAAAGAGATTGTTTGCCGTTATAAGTCACCTTAAAATTATATTTAGAACTATTCTCTTTAATAACTTTTTTTAATGCTAAAGAATTAACAACAATTTCATCATAATTATTTCCTCTCTCAAGTCTCTCTTCTAACATCTTCAAATAACAAATATTACAAAATAAAGGACTTAACAATGTATTCCGGCTTACAAAATTTAACATCCACCAGTCAATATTTTTCTCATGCTTCTTTCCTATTTTAACAAGATAATTAACATAGCCCCGGCGTATTTTTTCTGCAATATTATTAACCAATCTAATATTATATTGGTCTAATTTTGTAAAATCTAAAACATTCAATTTATTTATATTCATTTGAAAATTTTTTATTACTAAGCATCACTCTAATTATGACAAATTATATTTTGCTCTGTGTTAATCTTGGTATAAAAATAGATAAAATCTATTTTAAATTTAAACAATTATAATATATTCTCCTGTATATTTTAATATAAAAAAACTCTTAAACATAAAGAATTCTGCATGACCCGAACTTGGTTCTAGCAACCCTCAACTTTAAATTTTTATTTATCTTCCGATAAGCAGGTCTGAAATTTTGTAAATATGGCACTCTAATAATTCAGATTAACTGTTGAATTTAAGTTTAATAATTTAATATTTTTTATTTACCCTTTTTTTAAGAAATTAGCTATAATAATAAAATAATTTGACACCACAAAAAGATGTTTAATATGAATATTACGTTGTTACAAATCGATTTAGTAATGGGGTCTAGGATTCTACTTCAATTGCTTAGAGAAAATAAATTCAATGTAAAAGCTCTTCAAGTTAATATAAAATACGATGATTCACTGACAGAAGAAGACTTGGAAATCATTTGGGATTACGTCAAAGACTCAGATATAGTAGGCCTTTCATTCAATACATTTTATGCTCCCATAGCTAAAAATTTAGCTCTTTTCTTAAAACAAAGGGGCATTAAGTATATTATTGTTGGAGGAAATCATGCAACAGCTTTGCCACAAGAAGTTATCCAATATTCAGATATTGTTATAAAATATGAAGCTGAAAAAACTTTAATCAATGTTTTAGAAAGTATAAATGATTATAAAAAGCTATCATTAATAAATGGTATAGTTTATAGATATAATGATAAAATATTCTATAATAACAACCCTCCTGAAATTGTATGGGAGTTAGATAAACTCCCCTTTCAAAGTACTGATACAGAATATATTAAATTTTTTGATAAAAAAAACAAACTATACACCCCAGAAAAGGGTTATTTATTTCCACATCTTAAAAATTGTTACTTTATATTAGCATCACGTGGTTGCCCTTTTTCATGCACATATTGTTCAAACTCTCTTTATCACTCAATAAGCCCCCAGTTTAAAAAGGTAAGAAAAAGATCAATTTTTAATATTATTAGAGAAATGGAATATGCCCTAGAAAATGGTTTTAAATCTTTTTACATTACTGATGACAACTTTTTTTCTTTTAGTATAGAAGAATTTAGAATTTTTAAAGAAGAATATCTATATAAAGTAAAAAAGCCATTCTCAGTTGTAGGAATAAACCCTATTAATTTTAAACAGCCCTCCACAGAAAAAAAGTTAAAAATACTTCTTGAAAGCGGATTAACAGATATAAGAATTGGAGTGCAAAGTGGTAGTGATAAAACATTAAAAATTTTTAATCGTAAGTACAAAAGTGAAGAGATTCCTAAATTATTGTCTCCCTTAGATAGGAATAGAAAAACAATTTGGGCATCTCCTTATGATAAATTACATATCTCGTTAGATTTTATCTGTGATGGAATATGGGAAACTATAGATGATAAAATAGCAACTATTAAGTTGGCCTTAAAGATTTTGAAGCAGTATTCAATATTTTTTTATACACTTATATATTTGCCTGGAACCCAAATTTATCATGAAGCTGTAAAGAATAAATGGATTAATAGCAATGAAAAGGATATATATTTAAGAGGTATTGCCGGTATAGATGATAATATCTACAATAGGATATTGTTTTTAATTGCAACTACAAAAGAAAGATCTATAACTCTTTCAGAAAAATTAATTGACCATATTTTAGAAATAGCCAAAACGGACGACAATTTAGCCGAGGAGATTATTAATTCTATTATCTATTGTATCAATAGCGTAGAAGAATATCATAATGTGAATTTAGAGCACGCTGCATTGCATCCCTACCTCAAGGGCTTTAATGAGTGGACTAAAACTACCGGTCAGGTAGGAAGGAAAGTACTCTTTAGAAGTTATCATAAACCTTACGGCTAATAATCAATTTTTACTCCTATACCTTCACAAAGATAAGCAAAAAACAACTATGGGAAATTGCAGAATTGTAAACTCAATTCAATATGTTGAATAAAACATAAATACAATTTATAATTTTTATTACTTCAATGAGGAGAAGAATATATTTTAATTAAAATTTTAAGAAAATTAAAAAAAGAACTATTAGCCTGGATAGAATCACTTTTTATTAATAATGTTCCCGGCAAAACAGGTATTGCCATTAGAAGAAATTATTGGAAAACAAAACTCGGTAAAGCTGGGAGATTTAATTTAGGCATTGGCTGTACCATTCTAAATCCAAGGAATATATATATCGGGAACAATATTAGCATTTTGAGTAGAGTAAATTTAGATGCCAATGAAAATGGCTTAATCAAAATTGGTAATGGTACCAGTATTAACATTAATACTTTAATTGATGCATCGCAGAATGGATCGATAACAATAGAAGAAAATGTTATGATTGGTCCTAACGTAGTTATCCGTGCCAGTAATCATAATTTCAAAGACTTATCTATCCCTATGAAATTTCAAGGTCATTCAGGTGGAAAGATTACAATCTGTAAAGATGTTTGGATCGGTGCAAATGTAACAATTTTACCAAATGTGTATATAGGAGAAGGCTCTGTTATAGGAGCAGGCGCAGTAGTAATAAAAAATGTACCGGAATATTCTATTTGCGGAGGAGTCCCGGCAAAAGTTATTAAAAAACGCATTTAGATAACACCGGCATATGTAATCATTTTTTTCTCTTAGATGTACTTCTGCTTATTTCTTCCAAGCACTCAAGTATTCCCTGTCCAATGTCAACACAGCAGTCATTCAGCAGCTTATCCCCGATTCTCGGCGAGTAAGAATATGGCGTATAGCTATAATGCGCATTGGATCTCTTGCTGTCAATAAAATTAACATCTACATTATTATTCATAATTTCTTTAATTATCAGCATCATCTCCTTTACCTTCATTCGATAATGCCCTGATAAAATTATATGCCTATTGGCAAATTTATTCTCTAAAATCTTAACACTCAATTTTGCAGCATCCCGCACGTGAATATACTCTCTTGTTTCTTCCGGATTAATACATTTAATTTTTTTATTTTTAAGTGCCTGTTCTAAATATCGATATATAGGATTTCTTTCGTCAGCTCTGGGACCGTAAATTGATCCATACCGTAGAATAGTATATTCTAACCCATAATATTTATTATATTCTTCTATATATATCTCGGAAGCCTGTTTGCTGCAGCGATAGAATCCACCCTTCTGGCTATATACATAAATCGAACTCGCATAGATAAAACGCTTTATATTTGATTTGGCCGATGCTTCCAGAATATTAACATTTCCTAATATATTTAAATTTACTGTTTCTAACGGCCTTGTTTTTGCCTTGTCCAGATCTGCAATTCCGGCAAAGTTATATACATAGTCGCAATCTTTCACAGCTTTTTCAACATGTTTAATATCTAAAATATCTCCGACTATCATTTTCTGGCCATCTTGTAAATACGATGATGTAACCTTATCATAAATTATTGTCTCATACCCTTGTTTCAATAATTCATCCGCTATGTGGCTTCCTAAAAAACCAGAGCCTCCAAACACTATTGCCTTCACGCTTTATCACCTCTCATAAATAAATCTTCTATCTTTTATCTATGAAAATCTGTAATCTTATATTCACAATTCTTAAGAACTTCAGAGTTATTATTTAATCTTGCAACAAATCTAATACCAGTTTCTTCTGAGATTCTAAAATACCCCATAAAAACTAGAAAATAAAGTCTACATCACCAACTTTTTTAAAAATCCTTATTTTACAATCATTTTTAATTTTGTTTTGACATGTATTATCATAACAAATAATACTGTAATTCACACTCCATTAATTGCTTCTGACAATATAAGTGCACGGCTTTCCTGATAAAACTCTTAGGCAATTCTCGATCGCCAATTGCTCTGCCTGGCGCCTTGAGCCAAAAGTAAACGTACTAACATGTGGTGTTAATAGCACATTTTCCAATTCTATTAATTTTCCGTCATACGGCTCCTTAACATGTACATCACAGCAGTAGTAGCTGTCACTATGGCTTTTTAAATACTCATAAATTGCCTGTTCATTTACAATACCGCCACGCGCAGTATTTACTATTATCAATGGCTTTTTTAAATTCCTTAACTCATTAAAAGAAAGCCAATCTACTGTATTTTCATTTAATGGTATATGTAATGTAATAATATCTGACTTCTTTAATAATTCTTCTTTGCTAACAAATTTCCAGCCCATTTTACGTGAAGCAGCAAGATCCGGTTCAACGTCGTTTAATATGATATTGCAGTCAAAAGCTTTTAGTAATACTGCGACTCTCTTTCCGATATTCCCAAACCCGGCAATTCCAACAGTTGCTTCAGCCAGACTTAAACAAAATTTTCGGTTCCATTTTTTATTTTTAACCATATCATTATAATTTACCAACCGTCTTATACCGGCCAAGATCAACGCTACTGCCATTTCTGCCGCTGAATTTGTTAATCCAAATGGTGTATTCGTTGTTAAAACATCATGTTCACTAAAAAATTCCACATCAACATTGTTTACGCCTACGCCGACTCTCGAGATAACCTTGAGAGAATCTGTTTGCTCAACAATTGACTTTTTAATCTCAGTCGTACCGACTATTAATCCATCATATTTACCTGTCACTAGTTCTTTTTCTATTTCATCTGCAGAAGGTCTTCTTCCCCAGGGATTATCAATAAACTCGAAATTTTTAATTACAGGGATGCCCAGCAAAAAAGGGTAGACCGCTATTAATATTTTCACGATGTTAATTCTTTCTACTTATATTTTTTTTACTACTGCCATCATATGTGATGATAAATTATTTTTCACCAACCATTGCTGAAACTGACTTTTTGCCTTACCATCCTTTTCAACTATGAGCTGCCAAAATCTATCTACTTGGATATTTTCGTTTTTAACCATTCCTTCAACAATATCCCAATCTAATTTCCCGGGTGTTTCTAAATTTATTACCTTAAAATTATTTTTTTCCATCAAACACTTAATAGAATCAGGGTTGAAAAAATTTAAATGATGAGGCGGAGAAACACTTTTTGATTGCTCCCATAGTAATTGTATATCAAATCCTTGAACATTTAACGTGGTCATTACAAAGTATCCACCTTTTTTTAATAATTTATTAGCTTTTTTTAAAAAATTGCCTGGATTATGCAAATGTTCAAATAATTCAAATGATGTTAACACATCAAATTTTTCATCCCAACCCGTTATATCTTCCAGCATATCCGTGATAACAACAAATCCCTTTTCGCGACAAATTTTTGCCATTTCTACTGAAGGTTCTATCGCAACATACTCTGCGTTACTCCAAAATTTTCTCAATTCCTCTAAAAACAATCCAAATCCTGCTCCTATATCCCCAATCCTGCCATTTTTGAATTCCGGGAATTTCTGAGATATTTGTTCGGCTCTTGGCTTAAATATTTTATCCCTCCGTGTCTCCATAACCGGTTTAAAAAAATATTCAACCCAATACTTTGTAGACGGTGATTCAGAATAAAATTGATCTAGAGTTTTAAAAGGCGGTCTGGGATTAACAAATAGCGTCCCGCACTGGCTACAAAGGACATATGTGAATATGCCTTTTGTGAAAGCTTTTGTAAATTTTTCTCCTTCGCATGCCGGGCAATTTATTTTAATAAAATTATCTGCACAAAAGTAATTATCTACATCTTCGCTTACCATCTCCAGATAACGGTTAAAAGCTTCTCTATTTCTGATTTCATCTTCTTTCATATTTTTTTAAATATCCTTTATTTTTTCTCTATAATTTTTGGATAATTTATCTTCCTCCATTTTTTTTACAACCTTTTCCAAGTCTTCCTTTGTATCAACGCTGTATGTATCGTATTCCGTAAAAACCATTTTTACCTTATTCCCATATTCCAAGACACGTAACATATCTATAGACTCTATAATTTCAAGTGGCGTTTGCTCCCACGAATTAAACCTAATAAGAAAATCCCTCCTGAACGGAATGATGCATACTTGTTTTAACGCCATAATATTACTCGCACCCTTTTTGCTTGAAGGAATTGGCTCTCTGGAAAAATATAGCGCAAAATTATCTCTGTCCACGACTACTTTTACTTCATTTGCATCTTCATGCTCTTCTTTTGTTTTTATGGCTGCCATTAAATTCGTCACTAAAATATCCTCTTGCTCCAGCATTGGAGCGACAGCTTCATCTATCATCTCGGGATATATCATGGGTTCGTCACCTTGAATCATCACAACAGTATCTATTTTCTTATCTATCTTCTTTTCAACTTTAAGCATTGCTTCAGCTGCTCGATCTGATGCTCTCTCATGCGTGCTGGCTGTCATAATCGCCTTACCACCTATCGACTCGATATAATCTTTAATCTGATTATCGCAGGTAGCTACATAAACTTCATTTAATGTTTTATTCATTTTACTTCTTAGATAAACGTGTCCGATCATAGGAATCCCGTTGATATTTGCCATTGGTTTACCAGGGAACCTTGATGAAGCCATCCGTGCAGGAATTATTCCGATAATATTCATCAGCACTCCTTTAACATTATTTTTTACCTATTCCTGAATTTTATTTAATACTTCCCTGCATTTGGTTCCCAAATATAAAGTATCTAACCCAACTGCCAAGAAAGTATACCCTTTGAGCTTATAGTCATTTACTAATTTAGAATCTGGTTGAACAATGTGAAAACCCATCGGCTTTTTAAGCTTGTTACATATTATTTCATACTTTTCCAATTCAGCTCTAACCTCTGGTCTGTCAAACTCACCCGGGCAGCCCAGTGAGCCTGAAAGGTCATATGGACCTATAATTGAACCATCAACCCCTGGCGTGCATAAAATAGCTTCCAGATTGTTAATTGCTTTAATATGCTCAATTTGGACAATGACAATACTTTCTTTCTCCAGCCATTCTCTGTAGCCATTAAAATCAAACCCGTATTTCTGTGCTCTTGAGAGCCCTACACTACGAATACCAAAAGTAGGATATTTTACAGATTTAACTGCCTGTTCCGCTTCTTTTTTGGAATTTACCATTGGAACTATTATACCGTGAGCACCTGCATCCATTACATGTTTAATAATATCAGGACTATTATCACTTATCCTGACTAACGGTACCACATTACTTAGTTCTATTATTCTAATCAGTTCCTGAACTTGCGATATATCAATCGTAGAATGTTCCATATCTATAGTTAGCCATTCGAAACCTGCCTGGGCCATTACTTCTGTAACAATTGAATTTCCTATTGTAATCCAGGACCCGATTGATGTTTCTCTATCTCTTAATTTAAGTTTTAAATTTTTTCTTTTCATTTTCCCTTTCTAATAAAATTATAATAAAATGGTTTCCAGGAACAACTACAATAATTTTTTTATTTTTTCAAATAACTGTTATCTGAAATTTTAACACTTCTCATATATCAACTTCTATTGGATCAATATTACTTCCTAATTTTTTTAGCAATATTGCCGGCCCAATTAACTAGTCTTGTTCTTATACTGTTTATTATTTTTTTATCAAGACCAAATAGCTTTGGGAAATAATAACTTATTACTGCTATTAATACAGTGTAAATAATTCCTGACAATAAAAAAGATATTATTACATTACTACTTAAAATATTAATATTATCTACTCCAAATTTTATCAATAATGCAACTGATGCCATAATTCCTAAACTACCGAATTGGTGTAATAGAAACTTTGAGAATGACAGTCCCAATAACTTTACGCTATAATACAGCCATATATTAACTGTAATCATATTTATTAAAACCATTTTTATTGCTAGACCAATTGCCTTTGCGTCTAAACCCATCGCACTTTTAGGAGCAATCAAGAAATAAATTATTGGCAATCCAAGCAGCAATCCCAGAACTCCAATATTCCTATACAATTTTGTTTGCCCTGTTGCATAAAAGATAGTACTGGTTAGTTGCCCATAGGTTAAATATACTGGATAAAAAGCCATAATCATTACAGCTATTCTTGCATCCTTGTATTCACCTCCACCTATCATTAGAACAATTTTATCGGATTGCACAGCAACAAAACAAGACAGATATGCAGTAATTCCATACATTATTGGGATATACCTTCGGAATAATCTTTTCATGCTATGCATATCTTTTTTCCCAAAAGCTATGGAAAATTCCCTCATCAATAATGGCGTTAAAGACACTGTAACTAATGAAATAATATCACTTATTTTATACGATAAAGTGAAAAAACCCTGTTGGATACTCCCCCCAAATTTCTGTAATAACCAACGATCCAGCACTCCTACAACAAGTCCTATTATTGTATAAACAACCAGAGGATTTACATATTCAAAAAGATTCTTAAAGTAGACCTTACTTTCTTCTCTTTTAATTCTAAATTTAAAACCTGCCGAGAATCCTTTTCTCCTGATAATCAGATCAAAAAAAATCCAGAGTATAGCAATAATAAAGTAATGATATATAAAAAAAGTAAATAAATTTAATCTATTAATTAAAAAAAGTATCAATATTATTATTAATGCTACAATCCTCTGTACAATTCTTCCCTTTTCTGCATCCACGGTTAATCCGTGCGCATCAATAATCTTGGTCTTTATGCCAAGAGCCCACGTCATAATAGCAAATATCATGGCCATATAAATTACCTGATTGCTCTGCCCTAGCCATATTTTTTCACGAATTGTTGTTGAAGTCGCAATGATAACAAAACCTAAGACAAGCAAAACTATAACCGACATAATAAACCGATAAAAAATAATTATTTTATTGTCCTTTTCTTGGGATAATTTTGTATAGAACCAAAAAGAACTCCCCATATCTAAAGTACCAACTACATTATTAAAAAACACAGTTAGAAAACCAAAATTACCATACGCTGTTGGTCCGAGACTTCTTGGAACCATTAATTGAATAATCGCACTTATACCACCGCTAACAAAATTAGAGGATAACTTAAAAAAGTATCTTTTTCTTAAAGTATCCTCTTTGTGTTCATTTCTCATACTTTTATCTTTCAAATCATACTTTCTTTCCACTTATACTTTAATATTAATTCAAATTTGATCTATTATTAAGAAAATCTCATGCATACCTTTGATTAACATTAAATTTATTTTAAAAGTTAAAATATATTTTGGTTAAAATTCTCTAATTTCTGATTAAAAGTATTTAAAAAATTAGAACCAGTATTTATTTAATCAAAATATAGAAGCCATAAGTTATTTCTATTTTATATGCTATTATTCTCTAAAAAATACTTTTTATAATAAGTTTACAATTTTTCATCATAAAAAAATTGTTTTTTTTGCAAAAGCTTACGAATCGATTCTCCATTACCATCAATTATAAAACTAGATCTTGCAGAAATTGTTATATGACTTTTAGCAAACAGGGTCTTCTTTAAACCATATATTAAAAATTTATTTCTGAAGTATATAACTTTCCAAAAAAAATCTCCCATAAAATAAATAATTCTATATACAATTACCCGGCCTCTCAAGAATTTTTTTATTCTAAAAATTAAATTATTCTTTTTTATTGATTGTAAAGGTCTGTACACTACATCTGATTCACCTTTCCAGCCATGGATTCTAAACCAATAAATTTTAGGTAATATATTAATTTTTGAATTCCATAACCTAACTTTTGCCAAAAAATCCTCTGAAACATTTATATATTGGCTGAATTGAGATGCATTAATATTTGATATATTCAGCAAATATTCCTCCTCATCATCAATAGTTTTACCCAGTAAACCATGATAACGTAAATATTCATAACATGGAGTCCCTGGAAGCGCCTGAAGGTAATTAGTACTAGTAGCTGGAATATGTGGGTTTATCTCAGCTATATTTTTTAGAAACTTAACTGTTTCATTAATAGTTCTATCATTTTCTCCTGGCATACCAATAATTAGCTGAATTACTGTATAGATACCAGCATCTATGCATGCTTTAGCCGTCTTAAAATTATCGGCAACTGTTGCATTCTTCTCCATAACTCTTAGAATTCTATCACTTCCACTTTCCATTCCAAAGTATATAGCTGTTAGACCTACTTCCTTTAGTCTTACAATAATAGACGGGTCTCTTTTTACAATTGAAACTCTTGCTCCAGCAATCTGAAAAAGTATATCCAATGGTCCTATTAGCTTTATAAATTCATCAATCCAATATTTATTTTCCCCAAAGGACTCATCCTCTAAGCAAAAAAAACCGACATTATATTTTCTAATCAAATATTTCATATAATCAATGATTTTTTGAACAGGAATAATTCTATATTTTGATATCCATCTATGACAAAATGTACATTTATTAACACAACCTTTCGATGTAAAAACAGTTGCCATTTTTCTACCCACTCGTTCCTTATCACAAGACCTGGAATCATATGCAAAATCATATCTAGACATTGGATTTAATATATATCGATCAATATCCGAATACTTTTTTAAAAAATCATAATCAGGCTGCTGTATCTGGTCATTATCAATGAGTTCTTCATATCCCGTAAACTTACAATTATTATTGGAATCCAGAAAAACAATTCCTTTTATTTTAGATAGTTCCCGATGATTAATTGAATTTCCATATTTTTCAAAATATCTTACTATATTTAATATAGATTTTTCACCTTCTCCTATAGCACATAAATCTACCTGACACTTCCGAAGAATAATTTTATAAGCAGCTGCTAAATTCCCCCCAAGTATAACCTTTATTCCAGGCGAATTTTTCTTTATAATACTTGCTAAATCTTTAACATATTGATAAGAAGTCGAGACTACAGCACTTATTGCAACCATATCAAATTTTGTATTCTTGATAAAATCGCCTATTTTATTTATGGGAGGTCTTTTTGCATCTATATCATAAAAAAACGTATCATATCCAGCTTTTATTAAAATATTGCACAAAGTAGTACAGGCCACTGGAGGAAATGAAGAGGGCTCTTGCCTGATAGGGACATTGCAGAACATGATTTTATATTTTTTCTTATAGGTATTTTCTTTATGTTTATCTTCTTTTTGTTTTTCTTTCAAATTATACCTAATTTATTTATTCTTCATTATTACTTATTATGATATACAATCTTTTAAATTCTTATATCTCAACCTTAGCTATCCCACTCCTATAATAAAATCTTTAGAACTTCCTTTAATTTCTATAAATATTATAATTTCTTTATTTCATTCACGACAATCTGCCAGAAAGGTTCCTCTTCTGTACCTCTTCTTTTTATATATCTCTCTTTGTAATCGGCATAAGTTCTTTTATCAATTTTTAATTCTTCATCCCAGTTTACACTATAACTTTCATCAATATTAATATATCGCTTATTCAATGCTGAAGAATATGCCTTAATAAATTTTAACTCTACCCTATTTTGTTCTAAATCCCTTGTAACAAAAAATAAAACTGGCTTATTATACAATATAGCAAAATTTATTGAGGTACTGTAGTGCATTAAAACGAACTCGGAATCTCTGATTAACTCCTTAGTTTTTCCACGAATTAATAACCTGCCTTCAAAATAATCTTGATGCCTCTCATACATGGATCTTGGATGCGCAGCTACAACAACTTTAAATCCAGTTTCCTTTTCCACTCTACTAAAAAATCTACATAACGACGGATAATAACGTTCTGGAGTAGTTGGATTTTTTATATCCATATAAATATAATCCTGTGCAAAAGGCCAGTAACCATCAATAAAAACTGCATATTTTATATCTTTCAATTCATTTTTAGAGGGCTCCAGCGAATCTTTTAAATATAAATCATAATCAAGTGTATGCCCCCAAACAATATTTGTTTTCTTCCCGATTGGCGGATTGCAATCAATTAGTGTTCGAGCACCTCCTGCTAAAATAAATATAGGAAAACTAATATTAAACCATTTATATGGAATTAACCCAAATATCAGCCTTTTTAATTTTTCAAGACTAAAATTTTCAAATTTCTTAATAAGATTGACTATTTTTTCTTTTTTAAAAATAAAATTTTTATTGTTATTTTTATACAATGGTATAGCATTTGAAATTAATAAAGCATATGGAACATTTGCCCTTGATAATTCTTTGAATATTAAATATGTCTTATAATTAAAATTAATTAAAGAAATAACCAGTGTATCTGATTCTAAATATTCTATTTTATTTAACACATCAGTATACTTCAGAAATAATGTATAGCTACATTTCTTGTAATCAATTGAATCTATAATACTCATTTCTTTATATGCTCCAGGGTATAGAAATGGAGTGAAATCCCAAACTTCTACATCAAATCCACTACTTTTCATTATTTCCAGTCCCAGTCTTTCATAATCTCTTTTATCAAAGCTAAAATGTGCAAAATATATAATTTTCTTTATTTTTATCATACCCTAATATTTCATAAATAATTCTTTTAATAATCAAACAGTGATATTTCTTTTCCTATTGTTTTTTCTATTTCTATAACTTCTTATAATTTTATCGCCTAGTGGAATTTTTCTTATAAATCTTTTTACAAAATCTCTCGTTTTAAATCGTCTAACAATATACAAAATTTGCCTTACCTCTTTCAGAAAATCATAATAATATAACTGATTGCTACCTTTTTCAAATAGAGCCAGGATAAAATCATTCGAATTTATCGTTTGGTATTTAATTAATTTAAAACCTGATTCCGAGACACAGCGGAAAAGAGTATTGGTAGAAAAGTAATAAAGATGAGCATTCTGCAGAGATGGAACGCTATTTACCATACCGGGGACTTCGATAAATAAATATTTGTTTATATATTTCTTAAGTTTTTTTATTTGTTGGACTGGATTATGGAAATGTTCAAGCACATGAATAAGAATCACGAGATCATATGGTTCATCCATATCTTCAATAGAGCCTTGTATCATCTTTATGCCCTTTGTCAGGCCTAATTGAACTAATCTTTTACTATATTCAATTCCTGTTACTCCTTTTCCTATTCTTCTGAAGGGAATTAAATTAGAACCTCCTGCAGCTCCGATTTCACACACATTATCATATGAGATATTTGATTCCCGTAAAAAATCAATGAACATTAAATCACGATAATTATCTGGTTTAAAGGATTTGTAAGTATAACTTATAGCTTTTTTATACTTCATTTCAAATATATCAATAAGAGAACTTTCGTTATATATTCTTCTATATTCATCAGATTCATAAAATTTTCTTGAGTTCTCTTCAGTCAGTCTTGGAGAACTATAAACAAGTCCACATTTCATACATATAACTGTATTCTGGTTTATGCCATAGCGGTCATTCTTAAAAAGTACTTTTTTCTTATTAGAATTGCATAAAATGCAGGGAACTTCTTCAAGTTTATACTCCCCTTCCTTAATTGCTATATTATACAACTCTATATTTCTATTCTGCTCAGTCGATTTATTTATAACTGGATAACTATCAAACATATCTTTTATATTCTGTTCACTGCCTTATCAATATAATAAAATCTAGTTTATCTTACCAACCAACATTTACCATCATATCTTTCTACAATTTATGATTAAAAATATAACAATTAGTGTAGTAGCTCGCATCAGAAACTAGAAATAATAGTAATATTATAAAAATTTAATAACTAAATTCCTTTAACTGTCCAACCACCATCAACGTAAATATCTTGTCCTGTAATATATCTCGATGCTTCTGAAGCCAAAAAAATAATTGGCCCAACTAAATCATCAGGTTTACCCCATCTGCCTAAAATTGTACGATCTTTTCTCCTTTTCCTTTCACGTAAATTGTTCCAACTTTTTTCCGTCATTTTTGTTTTTATGTATCCCGGTCCTATATTATTCACCCTAATTCCATACTTCCCAAAATCATAAGCTAGTGCCTTTGTAAGCTGATTTAATCCTCCTTTAGAAGCAACATATGCAGGATTATTTGGAAAACCAAACATAGCAGAAAGACTAGTTATATTTATTATACTCCCTTTAATTTTTCTACTTATCATTTCATTTGCAACTTTCTGTATTAAATAAAAAACAGCTGATAAATTTATATCTATTGTTTTTTGCCAATTTTCCCATAAATAATCCTTACTATGACCTTCAATTGTAATACCTGCTATATTTACTAATATATCTATACCACCACTCATTTTTATAAATTCTTTAAAACATTTATTAACAGCCTCTCTACAAGTTAAATCCACTCTAAAATAATTTATCTCTTTAAAACTTCTCTCATTTTTCTTACAATCAAACACTGAAACCCTAGCTCCGGCATCTACTAGACCCTTTGTAATTGAAAATCCAATATCCCCTATTCCTCCTGTCACTAATACTTTCTTATCAAATATTGAAAAAATATTCGACATAACATCCTCTCTATATAATTCTCAAAATTCCAAAATAGAAATTACCTGGTTTTTTAGCACCATGTATTAATGCTAAAGTGTCAAAAAACAAAAAGAAACCCGCTTTATAAAAAAACATTTCCCATGTCTTTCTATATAAATTCCATTGCATCTGACCTGCCTTATCAGTCTCTTTATACCATCCTTCGCCATTTATGTCAGGTCTTTGAACTCCTAATGTAGGTTGCATACAGGCAATAAACATATTATTCTTCAATAATCTTGCAGCTTCTCTAATAGCCTTTCTGGGATTTTTAAAATGTTCATACGATCCATAACTAATAATTAAATCAAAACTTTTACTTCTAAATCCTGTTTGGCTTCCATCACCAATATTTAAAACGATGTCATCCTTAAAATTCTTACCATTTTTTATAGCTTCCTCTGATATATCTATTCCTATTAATGAGAAACCCCTACTACATTCATCTCTTAATCTTCTTAAAAAATAACCAGTGCCGCACCCCACATCTAAAATAGTTGCATTTTTCTTAATTAATCCTTTCTTAAGTAATGATTTTATAAAATTTAATATTACTTCTTTCCCTGGCGCATTCTCCCATTGTGTTATTATGTTCCTCTTTTTATAATAATAATTATAATTATTCTTATCTTTTAATATCATAAACTCACCTAAAAAATATCTAAAATTTAGCAGTAAAAAATTATCTTCTAAAGTAATAAGGTGATGGAGCAGACCCGTTTTTATGTTTTTTCTCCTTGCTCCAGTCTTTAATCTGTTTAATAATATCTACGCCTACATTTTTACTCCATATCTCTAGCAATTTACCGGTTATTTCTCCCATTTTTCTATAACCAATTCTTTCCCCGTTTAAAGAAGTAACAGGCAGTATGCAGAACGGTGTCCCGGTCATAAAAGCTTCATCCGATGTATATACATCATAAGGCTCAATATTTTTTTCAATGCATTCTAATCCCAGCTGATCAGCAAGTTCAAAAATATACCCCCTGCTGATACCCCTTAATATGTTTCTGGGTTCTGGCGTAACCATTTTCTTATCCTTTACTATAAAAAAATTATCTCCAGTCCCCTCTGCAATAAAGCCGTCGGTATCAAGCAGAAGTGCCCAATTATTATCCCCCTTATATGCTGATACCTCTATATTGGCCATTAAATAATGCAACCTGCTTCTATTTTTAACTTTAGACTCAAGTAGATATGCCGGTATCGCTCTCTGGGAAGGTATAACCGCATTTATACCATTATCATAAAGATGCCCCATTGAAGAGACTGTCCATCTTAATGGAAAATCAGCAATGATTACATTAGGACCTTTGGGGATACCAACAATCCCTTGATATATGGAAAGCAGACCCCTGGATATATCAATCATAACTCTGTGCTCATCATCAGGTTTAAAAGCAGGTTCATTCTTTTCTATCGTCTCATAAACCTTCTCTTCCATTTCCTTCATGGTCATATTTAATGGTATTCTTACATATTTAATTGAAGCAAAAAGTCTTTCTAGATGTTCTTTCAATTTAAACTGTTTTTTATTAAAAGAGCGTGTCATTTCAAAAACCATGTCTCCAAACATCAGCGCAGAATCATAAATACTTATCCTTGCTTCTGATTCCGGGATAAACTTGCCATTAAAAAACACCATTCTTTCCTTGCCCATTTTTGTTCCTTTCTGATGAATATTATAAATTTTTTTTAAATTTTAATATTTTCCTATTGAAATACCACTCACATAATTCTTTATCTTCTATGGAATCAATCTCCCAAGTTTTCCATAATTCCATCTCGTATATACCAATCCTACCGCCCAACCTGTTACTGTATTTTTTAAGTATATATGGTTTAAAAATATAAAAGGACCCATTCTCTACATATTGCAGGCCTACATCCTGTCTTTGGACCCTGTTCTTATAATCATAATTTAGGCTTTTTAAACCATCTGATGTTTTTCCCCAGATAAAAAAATCCTCCAGTCTAGCTGCAGAAAAAAGTGAGTCAACTTCCTGAATCCGGAACTCTGTAAGTGCTTCTTCTATATCTTTTTTTTCACGCAGAGGAGATGTTGCCTGCAGAAAAACAACCAGGTCAATATCTACTTTCTCCTCAATAACTGAAACTGCGTGAAGTAATGCCTCTTCTGATGTGGAAAAATCCGTCGCCAGTTCCCTGGGCCTGTGAATAGCTTTAGCTCCATATTCGCATGAAATATCAATTATTTCATCATCATCGGAACTTACATATACCTCATCAATTATTTTGCAGCTTTTTGACTGTAGAATACTCCATGCAATCAATGGTTTACCGCAAAAATCTATAATATTCTTCTTAGGAACCCCCTTTGAGCCTCCTCTTGCAGGTATTACTGCAACTATCATGTCCTATCTCTCTCTGGATTTATAAATTTTAAAAAAACGTATCTGATTTGGTACCTTTTTAATTAATATATTTTCTTTTTATTGTCACTAAATAACTTATACTCCACATACTCACAAATCAAATGCCCTATAAAAATATGCGCTTCCTGAATTCTGGGAGTTATATCTGAAGGAATATTAATAACAATATCCGTATACTTGGATATTCGAACATTTTTACTACTGCCTACCAGGGCAACGGTTTTCAACTTCATCTTTTTTGCAGTTTTCAAAGCTTCTATGACATTTATAGAATTCCCACTGGTAGATATACCTATAACCATATCTCCCTGTTTTCCCTTCGCCTCTACCTGTCGTGCAAATACCTGCTTGAAATCATAATCATTTCCTATTGAAGTCAATGATGATGAATTAACAGACAATGCTTCCGCATCTAATGCCTTTCGTTTTAAATAAAATCTGCCAACAAATTCTGATGCAATATGCTGAGAGTCTGCAGCACTTCCTCCGTTTCCGCATAAAAGTAGTTTTCCATTATTTTTAAAGATATTAATAATCTCTCTTGCCGTCATCATAATATTATCTTGAAGCTGCTTATTTGCCTGTATCTTATTGAACATAACCATATGTTCTTGATAAACCTTGTTAAAAAATAAATACTTTCTCTCTTTATAAAGGTTCAGCAGATCTAATAATTCCTGAATGCAGCCATTCCCGCCGCTTGATTTAAGCACCGCATTTGCTATATTTTTTACATTTGCCGGTGCGTTATCAGGACAAACACCCAATCCGGCATATTTAATTGCATCAATATCATGCTTGCTGTCGCCAATGAAGCAAATCTCATCATTTTTATAGCCACTTTCACGTTGAATTTTCTTTATTTTAGATACTTTATCCTTGCAGTTAAAATAAAAATAATGGGGCTTAAATCTATCATTAAAATATTTTACTATTGGGGTATCTTCTCCTGTGATTATACCTATTTTATAGCCTTTTTTCTTAAGTTCGAATATAGCATCTATATCCTTGAAATCCAACTGCTTATTTTCCTGGCCCTCACCGTTAATTTGTACCTTCCCGTTGGTGATGACTCCATCGATGTCCATCAACACAAGCTTTATCATCTTTACAATCCTCTTAATTTTTTTCTGATTTCTTTCTCATCTTTGGACAAAATTTTTTCACCTGTTCCCAGGGCTTTCTCAATAGTCCTAATATCCATTACCAGACGGGCCAAATCAGCCATTTCTATTGATGCTGCCTGGTCCGAACCGTACATGGTCCGGTCTAAAGTAACATGCCTTTCAATCGAAGTCGCTCCCATAGCAACAGCAGACATTGATACAACTCTTCCTACCTCATGCCCGCTATAGCCGACATTGCAGCCATACCTTTCTTTTAATGTAATAATCATTTTAAGATTTGCATCTTCATTTTTCATGGGATAAGTACTGTTGCAATGCATGATTTCAAATGGACATTTATGTTCCCTGAAGATTTTTATAGCCTGGTCTATTTCTTCCAACGTACTCATACCAGTGGATATATATGTATATTTACCTTCTCTGGCAACTTCTTTCAGCAGTTCTTTATTTATTAACATAGATGATGCTATTTTATTATATTTTAAATCATATTGTCGCAGAAACTTCTGTGATTCGATATCCCAGGCTGATGCAAACCATTTTATTTGCTTTTGCTTACAATAGCGATCTATTTCATCATACTCAGCCTTTCCAAACTCCAAACCCTCTTTTTGCTCCCTTTGTGTTGTTCCCCACGGGCTTTCACGTAAACTTTCCAAATATTGTTTACTGTAAACCAGGTCAATCGTCCTCTTCTGGAATTTAACAGCATCACATCTAGATGCAACTGCACCATCTATTAGCTGCTTTGCGATTTTAATATCTCCATTATGATTTATTCCAATTTCTGCAATTACAAATACCTTAGACATTTCACTACCCTTCTTCACAAGAATTGTTAGACTACTATTTTTTGAATTATAGCATATATTAAACAAATTAAAATTGTATAAATAAACAAGGCTTATTAGGGACGTTCAGAAGAAAAGTTTTTTAAAAGCAATATAATTTTAAAAAACTTATAAAAAAGGCTTAATAGGCTCCGCTGCCTCTAAATATCTTAATGACTGTTAAAGCTATTATTTTCAGTTCAAGCCAGATTGACCAATTTTGTATATAATACAGATCCAGTTTAATTCTCTCTTCATAATTTATATCACTCCTGCCGCTGACCTGCCATAACCCGGTAATGCCCTGATTTACCTGCATTCTCTTTTTTTCCCATTCCTTTAACAAATCCCCTTCTTCAATAACCAGTGCCCTTGGCCCGACTATACATAAATCACCTTTAAGGACATTTAAGACCTGCGGTAATTCATCAATAGATGTCTTTCTTAAGAAACGGCCTATGCGGGTTATTCTGGGATCGTCTTTAATCTTAAAACTGCTATCCCTATTATATATTTTTTCTATATATTTTCTTTCCTTATCGGCACCTAATCTCATGGTTCTAAACTTATATAACCTTATCTTTTTAAAATCCTTGCCATACCTTTCCTGAGAATATAGTACAGGTCCCTTAGAGTCGCTTTTTATTAGAATTGCCATTATTGGATATACAAACAGGAAAATTAAAAATAACAGAATGGCAAGCAAGTAATCAATTAAAAACTTAAATAATTTATCTCTACCCTTTATTGTAATCTTTTGAATCTGGATTAACGGTATTCCCAGATACTCAAATATTTTCATTCTGGACACTGAGAATTCAAACAAAGAAGGAGACATTTGTACTTCTACATTTAAGTTGCCTACTCTTTCCAAAATTTGTAATATATCAAAATACTTAATATTATGAGAAGAAATTATAATCCTGTTAACATTAAATTTTTTTAATACGGTCTCCAGCTCTTCAAGGCCTCCCAGAACATTGATATCTTTTAATTCACCAGTTTTTTTAATTCTCTCCAAATGCTGTCTTTTATCCAGGAACCCCACAACTTTTATTTTCTCCATTCCTTCTTTATCAAAAGTTTTAGCTATTCTTCTTCCTTCTTCATTTATCCCTACAATCAAAACATTTATGTTTATTTCTTTTTTTCTGAAAAACCATAAAACTGCCCTTCTGGTAACTGCCCTATTTATCATTAGAAGAATTATGGAAACCACTGTAGAATACATAATCCATATTCTTGAAAGCTGATATATATTTCTATGAAAATAATAATTAAACACAATCAATAAGAAAATGGTAATGATTACACTTATTATTATGCTTTCATTATTGCCCATTCCGAAATACAGGTTCTTATAACTGTAAAGTTTTCTAAAATACAACAGGACAACTATTATGAGTAACCCTATTATCGAATAATATAAGTAATACTTGATGTTATCACTGTATATATTGGCAGGATTTATTCCAAATCTAAAAATAAATGATAAAAAGAATGCCAGGCTCAGCGAAATAATATCACTTAACAGCAGTATTAACCCAAAGAATATTTCTCTCTTCCTGTATTCGATTCTCATGTTACCAATAAAGCTATTGGCCATACTGACCCCTGTTTAGAAAATAATTTATCTCAAATAAGTATCGGAGTGCTGGAGATATTTTTCCTCAACAAATTCTTTTAAAGCCTTTTCAAAATTCTTTCTGCTAAATTTCAGAGAATTTTCCCTTATCTTATAACTGTCAAATTTAATACTGCCCGATTCAAAACTCTCCACAGCTTCAATCAAATCTTCTATATCCTGCCTATAGAAAAATAAACCGGTTTCTCTATCTATAACTGTTTCCAGTAAGCCGCCCTTGCCATAACCTATCACCGGAGTACCACTTGCCTGAGCTTCAACTGCAGTTATGCCAAAATCTTCCTCGCCAGGAAAAATAAAAGCTTTGGCATCAGCATAATATTCACTTAAGCTATTACCACTCTGCCAGCCTATAAATTTTATATTTGGACCGGCAATTTTCCTAAGTCTTTTAAATTCAGGGCCTTCTCCTATTATAATCAATTCTTTGCCAATTTTATTAAACGCCTTTATGGCCAAGTCTATCCTCTTATAAGATACAAGCTGGCTGACTATCAAATAATAATCTTGTTTTTTAGGATAAAATTTAAAATCATCAACATCTACCGGAGGGTATATGACTGTAGAGTCCCTTTTATAATACTTAAGTATTCTTTTCCTGACATTATGCGAATTACAGACAAAGTAGTCCACTCTGAAAGAACTGGTAACATCCCATAATCTTAAATAGTTAAAATACATCCTGATGAAATTTCTTTTAAATAAACCAAGCTTTTCATTTTCCAAATAATCAAAATACATATTCCATATATATCTCATAGGAGTATGGCAATAACATATATGGCAGGTTTCTGGTTTTGTCAAAACACCTTTAGCAATTCCGGACTCGCTGCTTATCACAATATCATATTCGGAAAGGTTGAACTGTTCAACAGCAATAGGCATAAAGGGCAGATAAAACTGGTATTTCTTCTTTGAAAAAGGCAGCTTTTGTATAAAAGAAGTATGTATTTTATGATTCTTTATGGAATCTATTATTTTCTTTTCATCATATACCAGAGTATAAATATCGATACTGGAATAAACATCGCAAATTGACTGAACAACCTTCTCTCCACCTCTCATTCCTGTCAGCCAGTAATGGACCAATGCAATTTTTCTGTCCATCGATTTCATATTTTTACCAGTAATCATTAATATAAATTATATTACTTCTCTATTACAGCCCAGATCTCTCCAAACCGGATAGAATAATTTTTAATTTTTAGTCCGGCTTTCTTCAGCTCTTCCGTAAAACTATCAATAGTATATTCTATATGATGGGTTTTATCTAATCTATATTCAATCCCCAGTTCCTTCTTATATAAAACCAGCCAGCTTCTGTCTATTACCGGTACCCTTATTAAAACCCTTCTGCCTATGCCTCTTATCTTTTTAAGTAACTTAATCCTATCTTTAATATGTTCCAGTAAATTTGACAGGACAATCACATCAAATTTTTGATCAAATTTATAATCCATTATATCTGCAGTAAGATAATCTATATTGTCTGATGAAAAACTTTTTTCTGCATAAGCTATATTTTTGCTATCTATATCTATACCCACTACTCTTTTGGCTTTCCCTGCAATATGGTAAGTATTAAATCCATTCCCACAGCCAACATCAAGAACAATATCGGTTGAATTTATATTATCTATAAAGAAATTGTGATATTTCATCAATCTGTGCTTCGGATGAATTCCATTATCCAGCTTCACTGCGAACCTGGATAAGACAGTATACAGACAATTATCTAAAAAGAGAAGCATTTTAATCATTCTTAATAAAATTTTCCTTTTAATCCTTTTTCCCTCCGATTCCAAATCTTTTATTACTTCTTATGAACCAGATAATTAAAATTAAAAAAGAGAAAAACTCAGCAAGTATCAAAGCAATTATTATTCCGTTAATTTTATAAAGTGGAATAAAAATAGCAAGTAGAGACAATTTTAAAATATCAGTAGTTGTATATAATTTTAACACACTGCTTCCGCTACCCTGATAGCTGCACATATATTTAATGACCAGGTTAACAGGCATAAACACCAGAGGAATAAGTATCAGCCTTCCATACCTTATCATATCCACATCATCTACCTTAAAGAAAAATTTAAGTAAAAACGGAGTTATAAACCAAAAAATTGCAAAAATCATCACACCGCTAAAAAAGATAAGATACAGACCCTTTTTAATTATTAACCTGTTTTCTTTCTCAGGGCGTGCAGCCAGTTTAACAGTCGGGACATTGACCAGAGTCTTTAAACTATTTTTAATAAACGTCGGGAAAACACTTATGACACTATATATACCCACCATTGTGGCATTGGAAACAACATCAAGAATTATCCTTTCAACGTTTTTTGCTATAACCGAAACTGCACTTGCCCCGGTAAGCCTGAAGCCGTGCTTAATAAGTTCCTTATCTTTATCAGGCTTTACTTCCTCCTTTTTTACTCTCTTATAGATACGGAAAGAGAAAATTAAATTATATAAGGACACAATAAACAAATAAACTAAAATAGTTATTAGATAATTCCGGTAAAAAAATAAAATAAGGCCGCATGCCGCAAATCTGGTAACCGCAATAGCTCCGT
>Ga0307421_1000446_pt1 | contig 26375 bp, 20 predicted proteins | sample SalMarWE160270MG_FD_202163 | JGI IMG/M metagenome (GOLD analysis project Ga0307421, IMG submission 202163) | Salt marsh sediment microbial communities from the Plum Island Ecosystem LTER, Massachusetts, United States - WE1602-70 | ecosystem: Environmental > Aquatic > Marine > Intertidal zone >... | reverse complement strand
GGCTACAGGTTAAACGGCAAGAAAAGGTTTGTCGTCTCAGCAGGTGTGGCAAGCAGACACATGGTCTATGCCAGAACCAGCGATGACCCGGAGGACATGCGAAAGCATCGCCATCTAACGGCTTTTATCGTTGAAAAGGGGACACCCGGCTTCAGCGTTGAGAAGATCAATGAGATCGCGGGATTCGAAAATATCCAGAATGGGGTGCTCGACTTTAACAACGTGGTAATGCCGAAGGAAAATCGCATTGGAGAAGAAGGAGAAGGTTGGCATGTAATGACAGCTGGCCTCAATTTCGAGAGGACCTTGATTTGTGCCCAAACCGTGGGATGGATGCGGGAATTGATCAGGAATGTCGTGCCCTATGCTCAACGAAGAGTGCAATTCGGGAAACCCACGATAAGTCTTACCAACAATCAATTCAAGGTGGCGGATTTGATTATCAGGCTGAAGATAGCCGGTCTTATGACCTATTACACCGCATACCTTTGGGATCTGGGTTGGGACATTACTGTGGAGTCTAATGCGGCGAAGGTCTTTAACTGTGAAAACGCTGTGGCCTCAAGCCTGGATGCTATTCAGTTGATGGGCGGCGATGGTTTGACCCCCTTTTATCCGCTATCGGCCATCATGAACGTGGCCAAGGTTGAGAATATAGCCGGAGGAACGTTGGAAGCATGCAGACTGGTCCTTTATAGGAGTGGTCTGAGGGAAATGGCGGACGAACTGAAGATGCCTCACCGGGTCATTCATGAGGAACTGGGTGTTCCGGTTCCTGCAGGTCGTTTACCTGAAAGGCAGAAGCAAGTGGATGAGGAAGCCCTTCTCAAGGTGCTGGCTGAGGATTACAGGGTTAATCCTGGCCTCCACATGAACAGGGAAGACTTGAAGCTCCATTTCGACGTAGACGATGCAAGGCTCGATGAGGTGCTGACGGCTCTGGAAAAGAAAGGGCTGGTGAAGCTTCTTCGGGACAAACGAGGTATTTCCCTGGCTAAGGCCACGTACGAAGGCTTGGGAAAGGCCTTTCCCCGTGATTATTATCGCTGGTTTCCTGCTTGGGCCAAGGAGGACAACATGTTTTAGACAGAAGCGGCTCCCTATGCGTACAAGACAGATGAGGGAGTCTCTGAAGGGGGGAGGATTTTGAACTATGGCGATGGGAGATATTATCCGGCGAAGCGCGCTGAGGTTTCCCGAAAAGACCGCAATGGTTTTCGGGACCAGAAGGATGACCTATACGTCATTTAACGAACGCATAAACCGATTGGCAGACAGTTTATTGAAGATGGGCCTCCGGAAGGGGGATAGGATTGCACTGCTTTTGCATAATAGCCCAGAGTTTTATGAAATTTACTATGCTTCCGCAAAGGCCGGAGGGATTTTTGTTCCCATTAACAACCTCCTAAAGGTGACCGAACTGAGGCAGATCATGGAATATATCGAGCCGAGGTTTCTTTTCCTCGATCCGGATTATGAATATATGGTGGATCCGGCGAGAGACGGCATAGGGACGATAGGATACCCGATAGTTGTGGGGGGCGCAACAACAGCTTCGTTCGAACAATATGATGCTCTCATTGAAAAGGGTAAACCGGCAGAGCCGGAAGTTCCTATCACTGATGACGACGTGGTCAGCATTTTTCTTACATCGGGAACCACCGGGCGGCCTAAGGGGGCAATGCGGACTCACCGGCATGTTTATATTGATGTTCTTGTTGGGGCTATAGAACTGAACCTTCGGCACGATGACCGAGCATTGATAGTTTTTCCTTTCTACCACGTTTCATGGGAAGACAATATGCGGCACATCCTGATGTCTAACACTATTGTGATCAAAAAAGAGGGCAGTTTCGATCCGAGGGAGATTCTAGGGATCCTTTCAAGCGAGAAGATTACCGTTTGCCAGTTTGTCCCCACTATGATTAGTTCGATGCTTCAAGCGGGCAGCATTGAAGGGTATGATTTGACCCATTTCCGGTTGCTCACGTACGCATCGTCTCCGATGCCTGTGGAACTGCTGAAGAAGGCGGTGAAGAGGTTCGAATGTCAATTCATGCAGTTTTACGGCCAGACCGAGACAGGCCCTTTGACGACAATACTGAGGCCGGAAGATCATATTCTTGAAGGATCTGAGATGCAACTGGCTAGACTCGCCTCTGCCGGCAAAACCGTGATCAATTACGAGGTCAGAATAGTGGACGAACAAGGCAAGGATTTGCCTGTCGGTGAGATTGGTGAAATCATTGTTCGGAGTAAGTCTATGACCATAGGGTACTGGAGGCTTCCTGAGGAGACGGCGAAAACCATCAAAAACGGGTGGCTCTATACAGGCGATTTCGGCCGTATTGATGATGATGGGTATGTTTACATTGTAGACAGAAAAAATGACATGATTATTAGCGGCGGGAAAAACATTTACCCGAGAGAGATTGAAGAAGTTTTATACAAGCATGATGCTGTTCTGGAGGCGGCCGTGATCGGTGTGCCCAATGATCACTGGGGAGAGTCGGTCAGGGCGATGGTTGTCTTGAAGCCGGGGAAACAGGCGAATGAAGATGATATTATTTCTTTTTGCAAACAATATTTGGCAAGCTATAAGAAGCCTCGATGGGTCGAGTTCAGGCAGGAACTGCCGAAGAGTCCTACGGGTAAAATATTGAAAAGGCTGATTAGAGATGAGTATTGGAAACAAAGAGAAAAAAAGATTTGATGGCAAGGAAAATAGTGGATGCTAAAGGATTAGAGAAGAATGAATCTCGATTTAACCTTTTACAGCCTATTTGGTTCAGGAGTATCCGTCTCAGGGATTTGCGGTATTTACACCCGTTTGTAGCAGGGAACTGCGATGACAAAGAAGTTTATACTCAAGGAATTAGCCCGCTATAACGTCGGTACCTATGCGGATATCGTTTACAGAAATGCCTTGCTTTACCCCGAAGATGTAGCGTTTAAATGCGGCTCGGAGTCCGCAACTTTTTCGCAGTTCAATGGGAGGGTAAACAGCTTGGTTCATGCCCTTCAGTCATTGAGCGTCAGAAAAGGAGAGGTGCTCGGGGTCCTCTCCTGGAATTGCCTGGAATACACCGATGTGTACGGCGCGGCTATGAAGGGGGGCTACATTGCCTCTCCTTTTAATGCCCGGTTGCAAAGCGTGGAGCTGGACTATATCATTAACTATTCGGAAGCCGGCACCGTCTTTGTTGGTCCAGAACTGGTCCAAACCCTCAGTGAGTTGCGCCCGCGTCTCCCAAAGGTCAAAAACTTCATATCTTTTAAAGGATCTTTTCTTGATATGATTCCCTATGATGAATTTTTGACCTTTTATTCGAACGATGAGCCTAATGTTTCGGTGGAGGAAGAAGACCCTGTTTTCATATTTTATACCAGTGGAACAACCGGTATTCCCCGCGGGGCGCTATATACGCACAGCCGGGGCATGGATGATACAAGGAGGTTTGCCATCGCGCTCAGCCTGGAATTTGGAGACATACAGATCCAAATTATGCCCTTGTTCCATGTGGGCGGCACAAAGAACCTTTGGGGTTACTTCTTTGTCGGCGCAACCAATGTTATCATGCCTCAGATCTCTTTTGATCCAGGGGCAACGCTCAAGACGATTCACGATGAGAAGGCCACCGATATCCACATCGTACCGACCCATCTGGCCGCATTCCTGGCTTTACCCGATGTAGATCAATATGATCTAACGAGCTTAAAGCGTATGTTCTACGCAGCGTCACCCATGCCGGTGGAAGTATTAAGGCGAGGGATGGAGAAATGGGGACCCATCTTCATGCAATTTTACGGTGCCACAGAAGACGGTCCCAATGTGACTATGCTCTCGAAGAGACAGCATAATATCCTCGACAGACCTCCGGAAGAACAAAAGACCCTGGGCTCAGCCGGGTTTCCTCACATCGGCGTGCATGTCAGGATTGTTGATACGGATGAAAAGGATGTCGAACCTGGAGAGGTGGGGGAACTAATCGTCAAGAGTAAGGGGACCATGCAGGAGTGGTGGCGAAAACAAGAGGAGACTTCCGAAACCATTGTCGACGGATGGGTCCATACCGGCGACCTGGGTCGCTACGACGAAAAGGGGTATATCTACATTGTAGACAGGAAAAAGGATATGATCGTTTCTGGGGGCGAGAATATCTTTCCTCGTGAGATCGAGGAGGTGCTTTATCAGCATCCATCGGTTCAGGAAGCAGCGGTTTTAGGCATACCCGATCCTTACTGGGTGGAGAAGGTTCATGCTGTTGTGGTTTTGAAAAAAGGGTCTAAGCTAACCGAACAGGAACTCATTGACTTTTGCAAACAGAGACTTGCCCGCTTTAAAGCGCCGAAATCTGTCGAGTTCGCTGATGCGTTGATTAAAAGCGCGGCCGGGAAGATACTGAAGAGGGAGATGAGAGAAAAATACTGGTCAGGAACAGGAAGGCGCGTCTGAGGTTGAAACATATTCACAGATTAGTTTTTAGCATAGTTGCTTTATGGCTGATAAACCGAGGCCAAGATCTGGCTTAATTAGATCAAACCTTCTGACTATATGAAGAAAAAAGGAATCCAAAAAAACGACATTCTCGATGTCGCCATGAGGCTTTTCCTTGAAAAGGGATATAGCGCCACCTCGACAGCCGATGTGTGCGCTGCCGCAGGCATAAGCAAACCCACTCTCTATTATTATTTCACAAACAAAAGACATCTTTTCTTCTCTTGTCACATGAGATCCATAGACAAGGTCCTAAGACCATACATTGAAAAAGCCAGTGCCATTAAGGATCCAAATGAACGATTGATTTTTATGATCAGAGAGTTTACGAGGATGATCTGCCTGAATCCGGATTTAAGAATCCTCATTCATGAAACTATGAGCATCAGAGACCAATACTTTGATGAGATTCGAAAACCGTGGAAACAGCACTATATTCTCCTGCGCGACACCATTCAAGAGGTAAAATCATCCGGGAAATTATCTTCAATCGTTGAGCCTTCGCGAGCGGCTCTCTTTTTGTTAGGAATGATGACATGGATCACCTTCTGGTTCGATTACCGTCGGCAGGAGGAAATCGATAGCATCGCTGAGGCGGCTGTCTACCAGGGCTTTTACGGCCTGTTTGGAAGCAAAGGATAACGTTTTGGAAAACAGCCCACTTTTAATTCGTAAATGACAAACCCTATCTTCGTCTTGACTATGGGGAGTACCTTATTTACTAATTTTCTCTTAGGTATCCTTTCATTTGAATTTGATTCACGATGTCTTCAATCTCTAACCGGGTGGCTCCCTTTCGGGGTCAGGAGAAACCTATAAAAAGGGTGGTAGGTATGAGAAAGACATAGCGGTTTTTGGTCTTTTCGTGTTGCTGGCTTTGGTCTGGGCCATTCCGAGTCATCAACAGGTATCCGCATCTGAACCGATCATCCTTGGTGTTCCCACGTCGTTAGGTTTTCTCGAGGGCAAGGAAGGCCTCTTCTGCGTGAACCTGGCCGTAGACGAGATTAACAAAGCCGGAGGTGTTAACGTGGGCGGCACTAAGCGCCCCTTTGAAGTGGTGGCTATTGCCGCCAGAGGCGCAGAGCCGGGGGTGAGGGTTGATCGGGTTTCCCCCGATCAATGAACCACAACTCGCACGGCACGGTGCGGGTATAGAAAAAGTTCGACCGGATGGCGATCAGGAGGTCCACATCGCCGGTTTCGGTCAGCTTCTGCCGGACCTTGGCTTCATCGCGCCCGGCGCTGGATGCCTGGGACGACATGACAAATCCCGCCCTGCCCTGTTCGTTCAAGTAACTATAGAAATAGCCTATCCAGATGTAGTTGCCGTTGCTCACCTTTCCCTTCTTGTTCACACCGGGCAGGCCGAAAGGCAGGCGCGGATCGTTTTTGACCTTGTCGGCATCTATTTCGTCTACGTTGAACGGGGGATTGGCCATCACGAAGTCGGCCTTGCCCAGCAGTTCGTGCGGGTCTTCGTAGTAGGTGATGGCCTTCTGGATGTCGCCCTCCAGTCCGTGGACGGCCAAATTCATCTTGGCCAGGCGGATAGTGGTGGCGTTCTTTTCCAGGCCGTAAAAGGTGAGACGTTCGGTCGGACTTTCGCCGCGCTCTTCCACGGTTCTGGCGCTCTGCACGAACATGCCGCCGGAGCCGCAGGCTGGGTCGAGCACGGTGCTGATCCGGTTCGTGATCGTGAAGATGGGGTTGAAGCGCTTGGTCATTTCATGATCCTCAATCATCCGGTCCCCGGTGCCAGGTAGAGTCCTCATCGACCCAGTCCTCTTCGGTGTAAGACATGCCTTTTCGCCCCGGTACTTTCCGTGCGGGGCCGGGCCGGTAAAAGGGGCAACTTTTCGGGCCATAGCAGAAGGTCTCGAAACGGTACTGCTTCCGGGACGGGTTCCATTGGTCGACGATCATCTCCACCGGCATCCGGCAGCCCCAGATGCAGGTCGTGCATTTGGCGTCGTAGGTCCGAGCGTCCAGACGGCGATGCCCCCGGCTGCGGTAGGTTCCCAGGTCTGGTGGAACTCCCAGGAACGGCGGCCCCGAAGGAACCTCGCTCTGGGCCGCCTTCACCACCTTGAGTCCGCTTGTCTTGTATAACACTGCTGTTTCCTTCCGCGGGTCACCGACTGCGGCCGATTGCCCCTTGACCTCTATACCGGCTTGTAACCGGTGCTTCTCGTGCGCACCTTCACCGACCGCAATCAAAAACTCGCCGGCCTCTCCGCCGCAAATTCCATCGACGCGAAGCACAAATCCCAGGTAACTGTGGCTCCGCTGATCGAAGGAGCGCGTAAGCCGGATGCGAGGCTGGACAGCCACGATTCGACCCGACCACGTGACTTTATCCATGCTTGTCTTCGTTCTTGCCATCAGTCCTTCCCTGATTTGTCCATTGCACGCAGAATCCAATTGATGCTCCAGACACGTTCATAGTTCGGCGTAAGCAATGAATCCCATGCTTGAAAGTGCACCCGGGGCCGACATCTCATCCGCTGTCAGCGGCCTGTCGATTGCGAGAAACTCGTAATACTGGTATTCACTCATGGTATCTTTCTTTCTTGAACGTAAAGTGTCCCTGAACTTTCATATTGACGTACTCCTGGTCCCATGCCCCCATCTCAACAATGAACCACGTGCCGATAAACGGTTTGATTTTTGTCTTCATCGATTGCACCGCGCAAACTCAGGTTGCACCACGCTGAAAATCGCCTAGGCCGAAACTGTCTTTGCTACATGTATTTGGTGTGCAATCATCATACTGCCGCTGCATAGTATGGCGATGGCACTGCAGGATAAACCCGGAACACGTGGAGGTACACTTCGTCCGCTCTGGTCTGGACATCATCCTCCGTATATTGATCCACCGGCAGCCCGGTCGCCTCATTCCAGAGAAAATCACGAATGACAAGGCGAACGGCGTCGCGGGTGGCTTCCTTGTCCTGCCAGTGGTCAATGCGCAGTTTCTCTGCCTTGAGCGTCTCAAGAAGTTCGACCGCAACTGCTTTGATCAGCTTGATCTCCTTCGGCGAGAGGTTGGGTTTCCTCAGGAGATCAAACAAAGCCAGTGATTCCTCATCGAGGCCTTCCCGCACAGCCCGGCTCTCCTCCTCATCCATTTCGTTCGTGAATCGCAGCAGAGCCTCGAACGTCTTTTCGATGGTCACCCGATCCTTCTCGCGGTTGTATTCGGCAACGATCTCCTCATAGTGCCGCTGGAAGTCCGTGCGCAACGGGTTCTGTTGCAGCAAGCGTTGAAGTCGCTGCTCGATTGTCGTCTTGAGGTTCTGCACGGTTGTTCGCTTGGCCTTGCTGCGCTCAAATTCCCGCCGTAGCCGATCGAAGTCTATCTTGCTGATGTCATAGGTGGCCTCATCCACCGTGTCCGGCCGTACCTCAATTGCCTTATCGACCACCTGGTGCAGTTGGCGAATAATATCGGTGATATCCGCTTTCTCACGGTCCTGCTGAAGACTCTTGTAAACGACATTGATCGCTTCGTATTCGTTTCGATGGGCGTTGACCCCCTTGACGTTGATACACGCCTTGAACTTGGTGAACACCGCCCGGCACATCACCTCGAAGCGTTTTCGAGTCTCGTCGTTTTCGTTGGCCGCCTCCTTGGCCGCAAGAATGGCTGCGTTACGATCAAAACCCGTCTTTGTGATGATGTCGTCCAGCGATCCACCCCGCTCGGTCAAAAACGCCCGGACAAACGCAATGGCCTCCGCCAGGTCGGCCAGCAACTCTTTGTCGGGCCTGGCGGGTTCTGTTTCGCCGCCCTCGCCGCCACGGCCGCCATCCCCTGTGCCTGCAAACGTCGCCAGGGCCTTGCGTAGGTTTTTGAGGATTCCGCAGTAGTCCACGATCATGCCGTTGTTCTTGCCCTCATTCACCCGGTTGGCGCGGGCGATGGCCTGCATCAACGTGTGCGCCTTGAGCGGTTTGTCCAGATACACCGTCGACAGGCTTGGCACGTCGAACCCCGTCAGCCACATCGCACAGACGATGGCGATTCTGAACGGGTGCTCCGCCTCCTTGAAAGCATCGTCCAGGGCCATGCGCTGCATGTTGCGGAACTGAGGTTGCCGCCGCATGGATTCCGGCAGATCGATCCCTTTTTTAATCAACCTGCGGTGCGGGGTAATGTCCAGGCCCCACCTGCGGAATTTCTCGACTTCACCTTGCTCCTCGCTGACCACTACCGCTGTGCGTGTCTCCCGCATCCATTGGATCTGAGCTTCTCGCTTGCCGGCCTCATCATGCGTCAAATAACCGGACCGGCTTAGCTCCGCCTCCAGTTTGGAGATGCGATCGTTCCAGTACTTAACAATCAAGGTGTACATCCTCACGCAGGTTACCTTATCGATGCACACCAGCATGGCCTTACCGGTCTCCCACGCCTTGGAGTAATGCAGAACGAAGTCTCGGGCAACCTGATCCAGCCGCTTATCGGCGGTGATGATGTGATAATCGCGCTTGAGTTCTTGTTCCAGCCGCTGCGCCACATCGATGTCGTCGGTCTCCAGTTCTTCCAGCTTCTCGGCGATCCGTTCGTTCAGGTCACCGATAGCCACGCCGAGCTTGTCGCCCCGGGCGTCGTAATACAGCGGCACGGTGGCCTCGTCTTCGACCGCCCGCTGGAAGTCATACGTCGAGACGTAGTACCCGAACACCCGCCGTGTGATCTCGTCGTCGGTAAAGAGCGGCGTGCCCGTAAACCCGATGTAGCTGGCATGGGGCAATGCGTTACGCATGTTCAGCGCTAACGTCCCGTACTGGGTGCGGTGCGCCTCGTCCGTGATAACGATGACGTCGTCCCGCTGTGTGTAGCCTTCATCCGGGTTCACATCCTGATTGAATTTCTGGATCAGGGAGAAGATGTGCGACTTGTGCTGGGCCAGCAATCGGCCGAGGTGGTCTCCGCTGGATGCCCGGCACGGGTCGCGGTCATTGTCCACCACGCCGCAGCCGGCAAAGGTCTTGTAAATCTGCGTGTCCAGGTCGTCGCGGTCGGTCAGGATCAGGAAGGTGAAATTGCCGCCGAGTTTGCGGTGGACTTTCCGTGTGAAGAATACCATCGAGTAGCTCTTGCCTGCCCCCTGAGTGTGCCAGAACACACCCAGTTTGCCCTGCCGGTTTTTCCGGTCTCGTACCGCCTCGATGGCGCGGTTGACACCGAGAAACTGGTGATTACGGGCCAGGATCTTCCGGGGCTCGCCGGTTGAATCGTCAAAGACGATGAAGTTCTCCAGCAGATCCATAAAGTGCCGCTTGCCGCACACCCCCTTGAGCAGTGTCTCCATATCCACCACGCCCGGCTGGTCCTCCGCCAGGCGCTTCCACTCATGAAAGTGCTCCCACCCGCTGGTGATCGATCCAATCCTGGCCTTGTCGCCATTGCCGAACATGACAATCGCATTGTGATGAAACAGATGCGGGATCGTGTCCTTGTAATCGGAGAAGTTTTTCTCAAAGGCCGCCTTGAGATTCTTATGGATGTTCTTGCATTCGATGAACAGCAGGGGCAGGCCGTTGACAAACCCCACGATGTCGGCCCTCCGGCGGTACAGGTCCCCTCGCACCCACAGCTCCCGCACGCAAAGAAAATGGTTCTTCGTCGGCTCGGCAAAGTTGAACACCCGCAATCGCTGGCGCACCCTCTCGCCCTTGTCATTGCGGAAGGTGACCTGCACGCCGTCACGGAGCAGGGCGTACTTCTCACGGTTCGTCGCCAGGAGCGTTTGGGTCGCCACCGTCGTCACGATCTGGCGCACCGCACCGTCGTATGCGTCTTGGGGCAACCCTTGATTTAGCTCGACCAGCTTGGCCCGGAGATACCGCGTCAACACCACCTCACGGTCGTCTTTTCTGCCCAGCAGGCTATCCGCCCCGAAGTCCTCGTTGTTGTAAGCGTACACCGACTCCCAACCGAGCTGCTGCTCCAGGTATTCAGCGCTGGTCTGCTGGACGAGGGTATCTTCTGTGTACGGCATTAAACCTTCTCCCACAGCGTGGACATGGGCACGGCATACAGATTGTTCCCGAAGGGAACAATCGCCTCGCCGTCATACAGCACCACCCCCAACGCAAAACCCTGCTGCACGGCGTGCTGGAGCTTGTGTAAGCCCTTGAAATCTTCAGGGGTAACGGTCGATGAAGCCTTTACCTCAATCCCTGCCAGTTTGCCGCCGGACTCCAGCACAAAATCCACTTCGACCTTGTCTTTATCACGGAAATGGCTGAAGGACACTGCTTCCTCCTGCCAGCTTGCCTGCCGTCTCAGCTCCTGATAGATGAATGTTTCCAGAATCTGCCCGAACAACGCGCGTTCCCGCCACAGACCCTCGGCATCCAACCCAAGCAGCGCGCAGGCCAGCCCGGAGTCGCCCAGATGCAGCTTGGGGGTCTTGATCAGACGGCTCAACCGGTTGCTGTGCCAGGGCTGCAGCTCCTCCAGCAGAAAAATCCGCGACAGCAACGTCAGATATTCCCGGATCGTGGGACGGCTTACCTGAAACGGGGCAGCCAGATCGGATACATTCAACAACCGAGCTGTTTGCCCGGCGGCCAGCTTCAGCAGGCGTGGCAGGGCATCCATCAAGCTGATGCGGACCAGATCGCGAATATCGCGCTGAACCAGGGTTTCGCTGTAATCCCGATACCAGGCCGTCCTCCGCCGGGCAGTGACACGCGACAGCGCAGCCGGATAGCCGCCCGCGGTCATGCGTTCAGCCAAGTCACGGCCCAGACGCCGGCCAACAGTTCCCGTCTTGAACTTCTTATTGAACAACGCCGGCAGAAAATCGGTTGTCTCCCGGGCAAGTTCCACTTGTGCCAGTGGGTGCAGCCGGAGAATCTCCATCCGACCGGCCAGCGAATCCGCCAACTTCGGGACCAGCAACACATTAGCCGAACCAGTCAGGATAAAACGCCCGGGCTCCCGCCGGGCATCCACCGCCGCCTTCAACGAGGTGAATAATTCTGGCACCCGTTGCACTTCGTCTAGAATTACCCGCTCCGGAAGATCGGCGACATAGCCCACCGGATCCGCCTGTGCTGCTGCTCGCTGCACGTCATCGTCAAAACTGAGATAGACGAGCCCCTCGGCATCTCCCACCTGCCGGGCCAGTGTCGTCTTGCCGCACTGGCGCGGTCCGTGAATGAGCACCACCGGCGAATCAGCCAATGCATCCATAACTCGCGGGCGTATATAACGGGGATATAAATCAGCGGTTCTCATGGTGCCCTATTGTAAGCCTAATGGCGTCTGATTGCAAGCTATTGATCGTCCGATTGCAATTTTTGGTCCGTCCAAGTGAAAGGAAAAGACGGCGGGCCGCCACCGACTTCCATCTGAGCTGCTGCTCCAGATATTCAGCACTGGTCTGCTGGACAAGGGTGTCTTCGGTATAGCCACTCATACAGCCACCTCCCCGTTCATCAGGCGTGGCAGAAGAAGATCGCGGGCTTTGGCGAGAGACTGATTGTATTTCCTAAGCTGTTCGATCTGGTCGTGCATGATTGCAGCATGCTGCTCGAAAAGAGTCAGAATCTTGCTCTCAGGAGCAAGTAGTGTTCGGCTATGGGCGTAGTCTCTATTGAGTCCTGGCACCGCGACATCAGTGCTAATGAACTGCGTATGCAACAGTGCGTAGAACAAATAAAGGCTGCAATTCTCGGCCTCGATGTAGTAAACTGTATCAATTGGGTAAAAGTCACTTATCGACCAGTAAACACTGCCAACATTGCCTTTTCTGCCAACGATGATTGCAGGCCCTGCCACAAGGGCTTTGTTGTGTGTTCCGACGATTCCGCTTGAACCGTAGACTGGATACGATCCCGGAACCCGATCATCTTGCTTTAGTGCCTTTCCATATTTAAACAGCACCAGTTCCCCAATCGCTTTCCTCTCCCACCCCTCCGGCACGCCGTCGGTGATTTTGGCGTGTTCGTGGCCGGGGAAGCGGAGGTGGACGAACCATTCCTTGTAGAGCAGTCGTGCGGCCTGCTCCAGCAACTGAATCCGTCGCCGGTTGTTCTCGATCAGGTCGTCGTAGGCGGAAAGGATTTCTCCAATGCGATCTTGCTCTGTACGCCCATATTCTGGCACTTGAAGACTGGCAATATGGTTTCGATTGAGAGTAGGAACTCCAGCACCCGCGTTAAATCTCGTAAAGTCAATTGATCTTAAGAGATAATAGGTAAATCGCGGATCGTTTCCTTTGAAGTCCTTAACCCAAAGCGTTGTGTTGAGTGGCCAGTAATCCTCGTCGATGTATTGGCCTCCACCAATACTGCCAGATCTCCCGATTACAACACCAGGACCTTCTACTTTTGACTCGTTGTGGTATCCAGCGATTCCCGTGGACGCAACGACTGGAACTGGCCCATCCTTGCGGGCCGCTGTCGGCAAATCGAAACCACGCTGGAGGGTTATAAAATCACTCAGAGGTATCTTTGAATCAGTGCTCATACCCCCAACTCCTCGAAGTTCTTCTTGATGGTCGCGGCCAGTTGCACCGCCTCGGCGTTGATGCCTTGTATCTCAATATGGATGTCGGGCCGGGAGTGACAATTGTTCATGCCTCATCCTCCTGCCGCGTCAACTCGGCTTCAATCTCCGCTACGGTGGGCAGACTTCCTTGCAATTCCTTGGGAAGGCGTTTGACAAGTCTGGTCCCCCAATCCGCAACGCCCCTGGGTTTCTGGAAGCCGCGCAGGGCATACTCCGCCACCACCTTGTTCCTGGATCGGCAAAGGAGCAGGCCGATGGTAGGTTTGTCGTCCTGGTGGCGCAGCAGATCGTCCACAGCCGACAGGCACATGTTCAGCGTGCCGACAAAGCCGGGCTCGAAAGGGCCAATCTTCAGCTCCACCACAACATAACAGCGCAGCTTCAAGTGATAAAAGAGCAGATCGAGGTAGTAATCCGCGTCGGCGAATTCAAGGTGAATCTGCCGTCCGACAAAGGCGAAGCCAGCCCCAAGCTCCAGCAGGAAACGTTGAATATGATCCACCAGAGCCTGTTCGACCTCGCGTTCGCGGCGTGGATCGGCAGTGCCGAGAAAATCGAACAGGTACGGATCCTTGAAAACCTGTGTCGCCATGTCAGAATCCGCGGGTGGAAGAGTGGCAGGAAAATTGGTGGTGGCCTTGCCCTGCCGCTCGTGAGCGCGGGCTGTGATCTGCATCGAAAGAATGTTATGGGACCAGCCGTTCAGCGCGCTCTGCCGGGCATACCACAGTCTCTCCTCACGCGAGCGGCATTTTTGGAGCAGTGCGATGTGATGGTACCAGGGGATTTGTGCAAGCGGCTCTTGCACAATTTCTTTTTGTGGCCAGGCCGCCGCAAAGGCCCGCATGTACTTGAGGTTTCGCGGCGAAAGCCCCTGCATATCCGGAAAGGCCTTTCGCAAGTCGGCCGAAAGCCGATCGATCACCTTGGCACCCCATCCCTCTTTTTCCTGTCGATCCAGAATCATCCGGCCGATGTCCCAATACAGGATGACCATCGCCACATTGGCGGCCATGACCACACGTAAGCGCTCGGCCCGAATGCGCTCTTTGATCTCACCGAGGATGGCGGCGTAGCCTTCCGGTAACTCTCCAGTTACGGGCGGAACCGGGAAAGAAGCATCTTCACGCCGACGGCCCCTCGATTTCCGTTCCAAACTGCTGTTGGCGGCAGATAATTTTTGGACCGGTTTCTTCATATCCCCAACTCCTCGAAGTTCTTCTTGATCGTGGCGGCCAGTCGTACCGCCTCGGCGTTGAGGCCTTCCAACTCGACGTGTATGTCCCGCAGGGCTTCCTCGAAGTCGAAGTCTTCGTTTTCTTCCTCGGGTGCAACCCCGGCGTAACGACCCGGCGTGAGGCTCCAGTCGTTGGCTTCGATCTCCGCGCGGTCCACCAGCTTGACCAGGCCCTCTACATCGTAGAGCGTCGCTTCGGGGAATCGCTCGGTCAGCCAGCGGGCATGACGGTGAAAGTAGCGCACCTGCTTGAGCTGCTCCACGGCCCGTTGCCGGTCTTCGTCCGCGGCCTTGCGGGCACGGGTAATCTCGCGGTTGGCCCAGGCATCGTTGTCGCGAGTGTCGCACTCATTCTCGCAGGTTTCGATGAGCCGGCAGGCGAGCTTGTAAAGCAGGTCCGTCTGCTTGACCAGGTTGCGGCTGCTTTCCGCCAGCGGTGCAAGGCGGTCCACTGCCTGCTTGAGTTCGCCGTTGGTAGTCTTCTGTTTCTTCCACGCCGACTGCTGTTCGGCGAAGGACCTCCGGAATGCCTCGACATCGGCCTTGAAGACGGGCATCGCTTCGTCGAGTTCCTTGAGCACTTCGGAGTGGGCGGCGCTTTCAGATACCGTGTTCAGGAACGGTTGCAGGGCATTGCGCAGCGTGTCGAGTGAGGCGATGAACGACGGCAGTGGCTCAATCCGGTCTCCGTTACCAGCCTGCCGGAGCCGCGGCCCAGGCAGGTCGTCCTGGGCGTTGAAACACCCCGCGGCCTCAATGAGCATCCGACGGCAATACCCGGCCACCAGGTCCAGGTACTTTTCAGTCTGACCCCGGTAGAGCCAGACGATGGCGAGGATGTTCTGCTGCTGCTCCGGGCTGAAGTCATAGATTTTCCGGGTAACTTTTCGATAGATGTTTCTGGCATCTATCATAAGCACATGGCCCTTTCGATTGAGCGGCCCGGAAAATCTACCCTCACCTGAATCCTCTCCCAGGGGGAGAGGCCTTTTTATTGAAGTTAATTGGGATGCAAGGCGCGACAAAACAGCCTCAGGGTTCCCAAGCAATTCCTCATTCTGGATCCGAATGACCCTGATGCCTTGTGATTCCAAGTAAGCATCTCTTCTCGAATCCTTCTTTTGGCGATGCTCGTGCACAGGGCCATCCAGTTCAATAGCGGTCCGAATGTCATGGCAGTAAAAATCAAGGATGTAGTCGCCTACCTGGTGCTGCCTCCGGAATTTGAGGCCCAGATACTGACGATCACGCACAAGCTCCCAGAACAGTTCCTCGGCAGGCGTCTGCTTTCGCCGCAGTTCCCGCGCTCGTTCCATCAACCCACCGAAATCATATCCACCACGATAATGCGGCTGGTTTCCCCCCTCGCCCTCTGGGAGAGGGGCCGGGGGTGAGGGTTGATCGGGCTTGCCCCGATCAATGAACCACAACTCGCACGGTACGATTCTGGTATAGAAAAAGTTCGACCGGATGGCGATCATAAGGTCCACATCGCCGGTTTCGGTCAGCTTCTGCCGGACCTTGGCTTCATCGCGCCCGGCGCTGGATGCCTGGGACGACATGACAAATCCCGCCCTGCCCTGTTCGTTCAAGTAACTATAGAAATAGCCTATCCAGATGTAGTTGCCGTTGCTCACCTTTCCCTTCTTGTTCACACCGGGCAGGCCGAAAGGCAGGCGCGGATCGTTTTTGACCTTGTCGGCATCTATTTCGTCTACGTTGAACGGGGGATTGGCCATCACGAAGTCGGCCTTGCCCAGCAGTTCGTGCGGGTCTTCGTAGTAGGTGATGGCCTTCTGGATGTCGCCCTCCAGTCCGTGGACGGCCAAATTCATCTTGGCCAGGCGGATAGTGGTGGCGTTCTTTTCCAGGCCGTAAAAGGTGAGACGTTCGGTCGGACTTTCGCCGCGCTCTTCCACGGTTCTGGCGCTCTGCACGAACATGCCGCCGGAGCCGCAGGCTGGGTCGAGCACAGTGCCGCCCTGCGGGTCGATGACGTGGGCGATCAGCGAGACCAGAGAGACGGGCGTGAAGAACTCGCCGCCGTCGTGGGCCTTCTGGTCGGCAAACTGGGTGAGGAAATACTCGTAGATGCGGCCGAAAACATCGCCTGAGACGCGCTTGAGTTCGTCGGGATTGAGTGTGCGCAGAAGCGTGCCAATGACGCTGTTGTCCAGTTCCTGATATTCGCTTTTGGGCAGGACACCGCGCAGGTTCTCGTAGTCGCCCTCGATGGACTCCATCGCCTCGATGATGGCCCTGGCGCGGTCGTCGCTGTCGGTCAGAGCAACCAGATAGTCGAACTGGGCCTTGGGCCGCAGGAAAATTGCGCTCCTCTGGGAGAAGTCTTCCTTGCTCAGCGCCCGCGTCTTGCCGCCGCGTTTGGGCAGGCCGGCCTCGATGGCATCCTTGACCCCCAGGAACCGGCTGTAAGCATGCCGCAGGAAAATCAGGCCCATGACGGGCAGGAAATACTCATTGCTGGCATAGTTCGAGTTCGCCCGCAACGTATCCGCCGCATTCCAGAGACGTTTCTCGATGGCCTCGATATGTTCTAGTTGCGCCATGCCTACGCCTCCCCGCCAAAAAAAGCTTCAAGAAGGTCTCGACCCTTTTCACCCAGGTCGCGGAGCAAGTCCTCGATCTGCTTTAGCGCCAGCGGCGACGGCCGGGCGCGGCCGTTTTCCCAGCGGTTGATGGTCGGAAAGGTCACACCGAGCCTGGCAGCGAATTTTTCTTGGGTGAGTCCCGTTCGTTCACGAAGCTGGCGGATGAGCAGAGGTATGTCAGTTTGGGCATTCAACATCGTTCTCCTTACATATCAGACAGGGACCTGATCGAATCGCTTCATATAAAAAACCAATCAGATGATATATCATACGATAAAAGGATTCACTGTCAAGCATCATTTCCGTTTCTTGGTAAGTGATTGTTTTTCCCGGCCGGCCAAAGGAATGCTGTGGTTTTTTCAACATAGAATTGGCTATTGGAGATAAAATAAGCTATGGCATGAAAGCAAAAACCTGATAGCTAAAAATCACCAAAGTCAGGCTGGAGCTTGATGAATTGTAAACGATCATCCTTGATTATGATCAAGCCATTGGAGTGGAAAAAAGGGAATGATCATGAATTGATGCGTTTCTATGTAATAGGGTAGTTCTGCATGCCTTCCCGGAGCAATGATCTTTGTACCGCTGATTTAGGTCAGTGGTAGATCCAATGTATAATCGGCCGGATTTGAGGCGCAGAATGTAAAGTCAGGCTGACATAGGCAACCCAAGATTTACTGCTTTGGGGATATCGTGTCTGGCCTTTCGACTCAATTTCCTTTCTATTCGCCCCGGGACCGAATATATCCTATGTGGTTGACATATTCTTCTTTCCTAAAAAGCCGCAGGTTAAGAGCAACAGTGCCCCGGCCGCTAATGAAGCGCCGACCAGGAAAGCGATCATAGCACCGAGTTCGGCCCAAAAAATGCCAAATAAAAAGGATGCCGGCAGGGTGGCAAAACCGACTGCGCCGTGGTACCAGCCATATGCCCTACCACGATCCTCCTCGGGAACAAAATCAGCTACAAGGGCACGCTCCGCTCCTTCCGTCATACCGTAGTAGACACCGTATAAAAGAAATAACAAGCATACCGTCCAAAAATGAGCGCTAAAAGGTATTGCGCAATAAACAACTGCATAGATCAACCAACCTGAGATAATTGCTGCTCTTCGACCGACCCGATCAGCGATCCAGCCGCCGGGCAGGCTGAAAGCAATTTTTGAAAGATGCAGCAGGACCCACAGGTTGATCACCCATCCGAGACCTAGGCCAAATCGAGTTTGAGCGTAAAAAATCAGAAACAAATCGGAACTGTTGCCAAGGGTAAACAGTATCACCGCAGACAGAAAGATGAAAAACTTGGGGGTAAGCTTTGATCGCTCGCGGGGTAGACCTTCCTTGTCCACATCCAGTGCTCTGACAGGATGGGGCCTTTCTCGGACCAGTCTCCACAAAGAGATAGTTGCCGCAAGGCCGGGAAGGGCCGCCAAGGCAAACAACCAGCGTAGAGCAATCATCTCCTTGGGGCCAGCTTCACTATTTCCATGTTGCCACAACATGGCGTGGCCCAGCATCAGGTATAAAAAGGCTGTCGCTGCTAACGGACCAGCCACCGCGCCGGTATGGTCCATCAATCGATGAAAGCTGAAAGCCCGCCCCCGGACATCTGCGGTGACCGATTCACTGAGCAAGGCATCCCGAGGGGCAGTTCGAATTCCTTTTCCGATGCGGTCACACAGGCGAAAAGCCACCACATGCCAGCCGGCGGTGGCAATGGCTGTAAATGGGCGGATAATGCTGGAAATCGCATAACCGGCGAGAGCCAGCGGTTTGCGCCGGTCGAGGCGGTCGCTGAGATGGCCGGCGTAAAATTTGAGCAGGCTGGCGGTGCTTTCCGCCAGACCTTCCATCAGGCCGATATACACAGCAACAGCGGCAGACGGCATGAACCCACTGAAAAAGACCGGCAAAAGCGGGTAAATCATCTCGGTTGAAAAGTCGGTGAGAAAACTGACCAAGCCAAAGGCCAATACGTTGCCCTGAAAAGCTTGTTTCCATTGCGGCAGGCTTGTCCCGTTGCTTTTCATGGTGAGGTCGTATCCCGGCGCCGGGGCAGAGAAACCGTTACCCGGGTCCAGGCCCCTGGTTGGCTCTCAAACTTCACCGTTCCGCCATGAAGCTCAACAATCCTTTTGACGATGCTCAACCCCAGGCCAGAGCCGCCATGCTCGATCGATCGGGACTTTTCGACCCGGTAGAATTGATCGAATACCCTGGGTATTTCCGCCTCGGCAACGCCCGGGCCTGTGTTGGTGACGGTTACTGCCAATCCGGCAGCGGAGTGGTCGCCCGTCAGGGTAATCTGTCCTCCATCCACGTTATACTTGACGGCATTGCCCAGAATATTCGAAAACGCGCGGTGCAGTTTTTCTCCATCTCCCTGGATAACAAGCCCCTTGGGAAGCCGAATGTCGATTTTAATGTTACGGGAATCGGCCAGGAATCTATATTCCCCAGCCAAGGATGACAGCAGCTCGCTTATTTGAACCGGTTTTGGATCGATACTGGATAATGTTTCCAGGGATGAAAGGTTGAGCAGATCCTTGACCAGTCGCTCCATGCGCAACACCTGATTGTTTAATCTGAGGAAGTTATTCCTGACAAGGGACGGCAGATTCCCCTCGTCAAGGGAACCAATTTCATCGACGGCGAGCCGTATGGTGGTGAGCGGTGTTTTCAATTCATGAGAGGCATCAAAGAGAAAATTCCTCTGCCTTACAAAAGAATATTGCAGCCGGTCCAGCATCCGGTTGATGGTCCTTGCCAGTTCGCTGAATTCATCCTGTCCTTCTCCGGACGGTATCCGCTCCTCAAGATTCTTTTCACTGATCGCTTGAGCCAGATTTTTGATTCTACCAATCGGCTGTAAGATCTTGCCGGCTATGAAGCGGGCTATGACGATCAACGCCAGGATGGAAAAAATAAACCCGGCAAGAATGCCGAAAACCAGATCCCATATTTCTTCGTCCAGTTTTTCCATGGACCGGGCGATCTGCACAACGAACGCCCGGCCGTCTAATTCAATCGAAAAGGTCCTGACCCGAAAGGTCACTTCCCGGCTGCTGTCCTGGTCCAGGTTGATTTGTTCGCGTGGGATGGTTGTGCTGGCAATAGCGCTGGAACCTGGTTTTACAGGAGGAAGCTTTACTGATTTTGCCAGGCCGGACTGGAAAACCATCTTCTGGGCGTCTTGCTCGTAAATCTCGATCCAATACTTATCCATTGCCTCATAAGCGGAATCCATACGCCCTGAATCTGACTCTCTTTGTTTTTTTACAATCATTCTGGTTCTTCTGTCCGCTTCCTCTTTCAGTACGGTATCCAGAAGTTCGAAAGGTTGCTCTATCAATTCATAAAACACAACAATGGAAAACAATACGCTGGAAACGAAGCCGGCCCCGACAATAAAGAGTGTGATCCTTGTCTTGACGGTCATTGTTCTGCGTCTCCGATGATATACCCTACGCCGCGGATGGTTCGGATGATCTTACCTTGGCCTGAATCACCGATTTTTTGACGAAGATTCTTGATATGAACATCCATGAAATTGGACATGGTGAAGGGATCGAAATCGTCCCCCCATACATGTTCGGCCAGGCTGAAACGTGAGACGACCCTGTTTTTATTGTGTAGGAGAAACTCAAAGATGGAAAACTCTCTGGGGGTCAATTCGACTGGTTTTCCACCCTTAGTCACCTTGCGGCTTACCGTGTCAAGCTCCAGGTCCTTAACCTGCAAGACGGATTCACACTGGCCTCCGGATCTCCTAAGCAAAGCACGCACGCGGGCCAATAACTCATCCAGGGAAAACGGTTTGGCCAGGTAGTCATCCGCACCGAGGTCGAGGCCCTTCACCCTGTCATTCACATCGCCCTTTGCCGTGAGCATGATCACAGGCGTATCGACCCCAGCCTTTCGCGCTTGTTCCAGGACGGTCAACCCGTCGATTTTCGGCATCAGGATGTCGAGAATGATCGCATCGAAAGGGGTATCAAACAATTTGTCCAGCGCCTCTTCCCCATCCGTTGCCGTCTCCACGACATAGCGCTGGCTTGTTAAAATTTGCCGGATCTGATCCAACAACGAATTATCATCATCAACAAGCAAGATTCTCACGACCGTGTGCTCCCTGAGATTGATCCCACACCATCTCTTACCACCGTGACCGGTAGGTCATGAGTCCGACCTTTCACGCTGACCGCGTAATCAGCCAAACACCTATACATATAACAATAATACCTGCCCACCGCGTAGCGCCGATACCTTCATGAAAAAACATTTGTCCAGCGAAAGCCGTGACGATATAGCCGATGGAAAGAAGCGGATAGGCATAGCTCACCTCGACCCTGGAAAGCACCAGCAGCCAGACCGCGACGCTGACGATGTAACACCCCAGCCCGGTCAATATAAAAGGGTTCGCAGCCACCGCTAAAAGAATGCGGCCGCAGTTTTGCAAACTGAAGTCAAAATAGCCGATCTGACGCATTCCCTGCTTGAGGGCCAATTGAGCCGAAGCATTGAGCAGTACGCCAAAAATAATGAGAGGCAGGTATCTGGCCATTGTTATCCTTAATCATTAACCGCTATCGTCAGGTCTTCCCCCATAAGGGCAAGACAGACCCCCATTGTTTTTGAATAGCAAATTTCATCTATAATTTCAAACATATCACCAATGTTCTGAAAACGCATGGCGCAATGGCATAGTATGGCCCTGAAAACCTCGCAAACACTAATTGTCAATATTTCCAGAGAACATACCCGGAAGGACCGCTCTGATCCTGAAAAACAGGTTGGGGAAGCTGATCCCGCCAGCGGGCGATATTTTTCTTCCTGGCGATCAGTACTGTTTTGCCCCGGTTGTGTTGAATCAGGTCGACTGCGGAGGGAATGTCGAGCAATCTGCCATCCGCATCCTTATAACCCAGTCCATAAGCAAGTTCACCCGCCCCGCCAAGCAGGTAAACATTGCTTTGTTTCAGATACCAGCCGACCGCCCCGATCGAATTTTCGTCGGAAATGACAACATCCTCGTCCGCAATGTCTTCCTTGTGTTGCTCCAGAATCGGGCCGGGCGATTGTGCCTCAATGGTCTGATCCGGGATCGTGAAGTGGATAACAAAAAAAAGCAGAAGCGGCGCAAAACCGAAGACAAGTGTTTTGCCATGTCCTCTCTGGCTTCGGAAAGCCCAAACGAGGAACAGAACAAAAAAAATGAGGGCATTGACGAGCATCATCGCTTTCCACGGCTGGCTGTAAGGTCGAAACCCATTGAAACCAAAGAGTTGAACATACAGGAATGCAACCAGGATCAGACCGAATAGCCCGGCGTTGACAACAATCCCCCACTTGAAAAGCCTGTTCCGCGACTCTTTTTTGAGCACGTGCAATAGCCCAAAAGCGATGAGAATGGCAAAAGGCGGAAAACAGGGAAGTATGTAGGTCAAAAGCTTTCCGTTTGAAAGAGAGAAGAACAAAAACGGCAGCGCCAGCCAGCAAAGAGAAAATTTCAGCAAACGGCTTTGTGGCCCCTGTTCAAACAATCGGGCTTTAATTCCCGGTATGGCTGCGGGGGCCACAAACGCCCAGGGACTAAACATTGCCGGCGCCGTCAGAAAGAAAATCCAGAACGATTTTTTATGTTGGGCATTTTCGGCCATAAAACGGCGGATATGTTCGTTCCAGAAAAAAAAACGCCAGAAATCAGGTTCCCGTAAATGGATTGCGATACTCCATGGCAATGCCACCAAAACAGCGGTTAGAATCGGCAGCCAGCTCATGCGAAACAAGTCGGCATACCGGCGCTGCCAGACCAGGTAGGGCGCCACTGCCAAAACCGGCACGGCGAATCCGAGAAAACCCTTGGTCAGGAAGGCCAGACCGCAAGCCAGACCGGCAAGCAGCAAGAAGCCTTTTTCCCGTGCCGATCCTGGCGGTGCTTCAGAAGCAAAATAGAAAGCGGTGATGGTGGCCGTCAGAAAAAATGCGAACAGGCTGTCCAGCACGGTGGTGTTGCCCACCCCGAAAACCTCGAAACAGGATAAAAAGACAAGGGCGGCCAGAATAGCCGTAAAACCATCATCTTCATCTTCACGACGGGACACGCGCCTTACCAACAAGTATATCAACAGGGCCGACAGCCCCACAGCCAACGCGGACGGCAAGCGCACGGCGAAATTGTTTTCCCCGAAAAGCAGAAGTGAGCCGGCATGCACCCAATAGCCCAGCACCGGTTTTTCAAAGTAGCGCAGGCCGTTCAGGTGAGGAACAATCCAGTCGCCACTTGCGATCATCTCTCGGGGAATCTCGCCGTAGCGAGTTTCATCCGGCACAGCCAGATCGCGCGCCCCAAGGGGCAGGATGTAGGCGAGCAGAAAGAATGACAGAAGCAAAAGAATATAGCGTTTATGTGATGTGCTCATTGTTTACTGACCTTATCGTGAATATCCAATGCAGCTGTACCAGCCTGGCAAGCAAGCCATCCGTCTCTGCCGGCGAGTGTCCCTTTATCCATGTCTGATTCCTCTATTTTCCCGGCCTTGGCGAGAACGTCGCCAAGGGGCGCAAAGGCAATACCCCGCTCTCCTGCCTTGAGCAAAAAATCCTGAAACAGGTCCAGACAACCAATCCCCTCCACCTCGGCATGGATGGTCAGCACATTGAGCTGATCGGGTCGAATCATATCCAAAAGGTGGTCGTTGTAAGTCTCGGGCGTGCACTGCCGGCCGACGAGTTCATCATAGGTCGGCAGGGTGGTCGGCACCTGCACATGACGACAACGCCGGTTGTCAACCAACGGACGAAAAATCGACCGCCCGCGGCAATCGGATTCGAACCGAAAAGGAAACTGCTCCAGCACAAAAAGCGCTTCAGGTGTAACCTTCCAGGCAGGGGCCGCGAAACATTCCGGGGCTTTCCCCAGGATGTCTGTCAGCAATTCGTAACCTTTACGGATTTCAGCAGCGATGGCGGGCGGGTCCATCTTTTCAAGCTTCATCTGCCACCGGTGATGGTCCCAGGCATGCAGTCCAACCTCATGCCCAGCCTCTGCGGCCTTGCGAATCGGATCCGCGCAACGCCGGCCGATCATCGGGCCGGGCCACAGGGTGCCTCGCAACAGAATATCCCAGCCGTAAAGGCTGGCCGCCCGCGTCCTGAGCATCTTGATCAGAAACCCTGGCCGCATCAGGCGCCAGAGATGCCGTCCCATATTGTCCGGCCCCATTGAAAAAAAGAAGCTGGTCCGGATATGATGCCGGGCCAAAAGATCGATCAGGTTCGGAACCCCGATGCAGGTGCCCCGCAGCGTATCGACATCTACTCGCAGTCCGACATGGCACATGATTCCTCCGCTGCACAACCTACCGCCGTATTGAGAAAATAATCCAGCGCCTCTTCGACGGACTGCTCAAAGGGCACCTTCGGCGCCCACCCCAGAATGCTTTGCGCCTCGCGAATGGATGGCCGCCGATGATGAACGTCCTGGTAGCCTGACCCGTAATAGGCCCGGGCCTCAATGCGTTGAATTCCGCCATCCGGAGGGAAATGAGACCGAAGCGGATGACCGGCGAATTTTTCCCGGAGAATATCGGCGAGGGCTGCCATGCTGTACTCGTTATTTGGATTTCCTATATTGAAGATCCGTCCATTGCATTGACCATTCTTGTCTTCGATGATCCTAAAGAGGCAGTCGATGCCATCCCTGAAGTCGGTGAAACAACGCTCCTGCCTGCCGCCGTCCACCAGTCGAATCGGGGAGCCTTCCACCAGGTTCAGAATGAACTGGGTGATCACTCGGGAGCTGCCGATCCGAGCGGATTGCAGGGAGTCGAGCTTCGGCCCTATCCAGTTGAAAGGTCGGAAAAGGGTGAATTGCAGGCCCTGGCTCTTGCCGTAAGCCCAGATCACCCGATCCAGCATCTGCTTGCTGCATGAATAAATCCAGCGCTGTTTATGGATGGGTCCCAAAACAAAGTTTGAGCGCTGCTCGTCAAATTCGTCATCCGTGCACATGCCATAGACCTCCGAAGTGGAAGGAAAGATCAGCCGTTTCCCATATTTGACGCAATACCGCACGACCCGCAGATTTTCCTCGAAATCCAGTTCGAATACCCGCAACGGGTTTCGTACATACTCAATGGGTGTGGCAATGGCAACCAGCGGCAGGACAATATCGCATTTGCGAACATGATACTCGATCCACTCCCGCATGATCGAGATATCCCCTTCCGTAAAATGAAAATCCGGATGCCCCATCAGATGCCCGATGCTGCTCAAGCACAGATCCATGCCGTGGACTTCGTAGCGTCCGCTTTCCAGCAGCCGCTCACTCAGGTGATTGCCGATAAAGCCGTTGACGCCAAGGATCAGAACATGCTTTTTACGACGTTCCTCCGTTACCGTCCCGGTCTTGCCGTTGAATCGGATGCCGACGGCCAGGTTGAGTTCCAGGGCCAGTTGCCGGCCGCTCATGTAGACGCCGTTTTCACTCTGGCCATAGCGAACCTCTACCGCGCCGTCACCACAGGCGATTCGAAGAGGATCTGTTGACAGTATGCCGCCAGGGGCACCCCCCGCTGATGCTCCCGCCAGCGCTACATCCCAGAAGATGCACTTGCGGTCTCCCAGGAAGGAAAAAGCGCCGGGATAGGGGCGGGTCACCGCCCTTACCAGGTTTCGGACCATGGTTGCGTTTTGGGTCCAGTCGATTAGCCCGTCATGCGGCCCGCGGCCGCCGAAATAGCTTGCCGCCGATTCGTCCTGAGGGATACGATCAACCCTGTTTTCCCGTATCTTTGGCAGTATTTCGGCCAGCAGATCGCCCGTTGCCGCAGCGATCTTTTCATGCAGGCTCAAGGCCGTGTCGCTTTCGTCGATGGGCACTCGCTGCTGACCGACAATGTCGCCATCATCAGGCCGTGGCGTCATGTAATGCAGGGTGACCCCGGTTTCTTTTTCGCCATGGACCAACACCCAGTTCACCGGGCACCGGCCCCGATACCGGGGTAATAGTGAGCCGTGCAGGTTCAGACAGCCCTTCGGGGGTATGGCGAGGATCTCCTTGCCAACCATCTTGCGGTAATAAAAAGAAAAAACAATGTCCGGCGCTAATTCCCTGATACGTTCCGCCCAGAGCGGATGGTTGATATCTTCCGGCGCATAGACGGGGATATCGTTGACGGCTGCCAATTCGGCCACCGACTGAAACCAGATCGTTTCATGCGGATCGTCCTCGTGGGTAAAGACCGCCTGGATCTCATACCCATGGGCCAGAAGGGCTTTGATGCCGATGCATCCGATATTATGATAAGCAAATACTACGGTTTTCATGGGTTTCTCCTGAATTTAAGTTCAAAATTTCCGATTTGCGGTCTAGCTTACGATTTGGCGCTGAGTTGTCCGCCGCAACCATCGCTGGGGCTTGCGCCCCGGATTTCGTGGATGAAAAAGCGAGGTCTGCTTCGGACATCGTGGTAGATTCGGCCGATATATTCACCCAGCA
>Ga0307421_1000443_pt1 | contig 26413 bp, 23 predicted proteins | sample SalMarWE160270MG_FD_202163 | JGI IMG/M metagenome (GOLD analysis project Ga0307421, IMG submission 202163) | Salt marsh sediment microbial communities from the Plum Island Ecosystem LTER, Massachusetts, United States - WE1602-70 | ecosystem: Environmental > Aquatic > Marine > Intertidal zone >... | reverse complement strand
ACTTCCGCATTGAGGGCGCGCGCATCCCTGGCGCCTCACTGATGTTCTTTGTCAACAGCACCCGGCCGCCGCTCGACGACGCCAAGGTGCGCCAGGCGCTTCTCTACGGGACGGACAGGGAGGCGATCGTCACCGCGGTGTTCCACGACACCTCGCCCGTCGCATACGGTCCGCTGGCGGCGATCACCTTTGGATACGAGCCGGCTGTCGAGGATCTCTATCCGTTCGACCCCCGTCAGGCCGAGGTGCTGCTCGACCAGGCCGGCTGGGTGGACAGCGACGGGGATCGCGTACGCGACCGTGATGGTGAGCCGCTCACTCTCGACGTCTATCTGATGGGCTGGGGGTATATGCCGGAGGTGGGGCAGGTGCTGCAGGCCCAGTGGCTGGATCTCGGTATCGCCGTCAATGGAAGGGTGGTCAGCTTCGTCGAAGCGACGGAGTTGGCGGACGAGGGCCAGCACCACCTGGTCCCGTTCAACCTGTCCGGCAGCGACCCGGACATCCTGCGGCAGTTCTTCCACTCAGAGGGCGGGTCGAACTGGTCGAGAGTGAGCGACCCAGACATAGATTCCTGGCTCGAGCAAGCATCGCGCACCTCGGACCAGGCGGAGCGGGCAGAACTCTACAGCCAGGTGCAGCTACGCGTCATGGACGAGGCGCTGGTGGTGCCCATCCGTGACTACGTCAACTTGAATGGAGTCAGCGAGCGTGTGCAAGGCCTCCGCTTCGATGCGCAGGGTTGGTTCCCTTGGCTGATCGACCTGGTGGTAGAGGCGGAGTAGCGCTCGCTGCAAACTTGCCGGAGCAGGTCGCAAGCAGCCTGCCCGGACAACCAGGGCTGGGGCCATGCTAGGGCGCTACATAGGGCGAAGGGCCATTCAGTCCGCCTTCGTCCTGTGGCTGGCCGCCACGCTCGCCTTCGTCGCCCTCCAGCTGGCGCCGGGAGATCCCGCTCAGGCGCTTCTTGCGGCGTCAGGCGCCACCGCAGACCAGATCGCCGAACGGCGCCGCCAGCTGGGCCTCGACGATCACCCCGTCGTCCAGTACCTCCGGTACATGGCCGACCTGGCCCGGGGCGACCTGGGCGAGTCCTGGCTCCACGGCCGGCCCGCGTCACAGATGCTCCTGGAACAACTGGGGCCTACGGTCGAGCTATCCCTGGCGGCGACTGTGACCGGTGCGCTTGCCGGGCTGGCGCTGGGCATCGCCGCTGCCGGGCGCCGCTCCACCTGGATCGACAGCGCGGCCACAGCCGTGTCGGCGATCGGCCTCTCCACGCCCGTCTACTGGTCCGGCATGCTGGCGATCACGGTGTTCTCCGTCCGCCTGGGCTGGCTGCCGGCGACAGGAGATGGCCGGATGGACCAGCTCGTGCTGCCGGCACTCGTCCTGGGCTTTGCCCTCTCCGGCCCGGTCGCCAGGCTCGTGCGCGTCCGGGTGATCGAGCTGATGGAGGAGCCCTTCGTCATCGCCGCCAGGGCGCGAGGGCTGCCCGCCTGGCGGGTGGTGTTGGTGCACGTGCTGCGGCCCGCCCTGGCGCCGGCGCTCACCGTCGTGGCACTGCAGGCTGGATTCCTGCTGGGCGGCGCAGTTGTGACGGAGACCGTCTTCGCCCGCCGGGGCTTGGGTACGCTCGCGCTGGAGGCGATAGTCTGGCGGGACATGCCCGTCGTCAGAGCGGTCGTCGTCTGCGGCGCCCTGGCGTACGTGCTCGTCAACCTGCTTGCCGACTTGGCGCGGATGTGGCTGGATCCGAGGCTTCGCGATGAAGAGAGCTAGCGCTCCCCCGCGGCTGGGACCGCCCGGGGCCCTCCGCAGGCCGGGCACGATCGCCGCGATCGCATGGCTCGTGGCGGTTATACTGGGTGCGGCCCTGGCGCCTCTGGTCGCGCCAGCAGGCCCGATCACAGCAGACACAGACAGGCTGCTGCTCCCGCCTGGGCCGGGTGGCCTGCTGGGGACCGACTGGCTGGGCCGCGACCTGCTGCAACGGCTCCTCTGGGGCAGTCGCTGGACGCTTGCAACAGCCGCGGCGGCGCTGCTGGTGGCGGTGGGGCTGGGGTTGCCGGTGGGCTTGACAGCGGGCGCCGCGGGCGGTCGGATCGAGGCAGTTCTGATGAGTATCGTCGAGGCCCTGCTCGCCTTTCCCGGCCTGCTCCTGGCAATGGCCGTGGTGGCGATCCTGGGCCCTGGGCTGGTCTCTGTCGCCCTGGCCGTAGGCCTGGCGGCCTCACCCGCCTACGCCCACGTGGCGCGCGCCGCGGCTGCGGATGTGCGTACCCAGGCGTATGTCGAGGTCGCCGAGAGTCTTGGAGGCAGTCGATTGCACATTCTGCTGCGCCACATTCTGCCGAACGCGGCAGGTTCACTGCTGGCCTTTGGAGCGTCGCAGCTGGGGTGGGTGCTCCTCAACGGAGCAGCCCTCCACTTCCTTGGTCTGGGGGCGCCGCTCGGTACGCCGGATTGGGGAGCGATGATCGCCGAGGGCCGGCTCTACCTTGAGGATGCGCTATGGGTCAGCGGCTTTCCGGGGCTCGCCCTCACCGCGACCGTCCTGGCTGCCAACGTCCTGGCTGACAGGATCCGCGATGCCCTCGCCCCACGCTAGGTCTGCCGGCCCCTGGCTGGCCGGGCTCAGTAGGCTATCCTGCCTGGCGTCCCGATACCTAGTGAACGCTCTCCAGGCCGCCCTCCTCCACGTCCATTTCGACCATCTCGCCCGTGGCGGTGAAAACGACCCGTTCGCAGATATTGGTGACGCGGTCAGCAGCGCGCTCCAGATTGTGCGCCACCCATAGCAGTTGGCTGGCCTCCTCGATCCGGGTCTGGTCCTCGATGATGTGATCCAGGAGCTCTCTGTAGAGCCGGTTGTAGAGAGCGTCGACCTGCTCGTCCTCCAGTGGGATGGAGCGGGCCAGGTCCACGTCCTGCCTCACGAAGGCATCCAGCGCCCTCCGCAGCATGTCCAACGCCTTCTCGGCCATCGTTCGGATCTCGGACAGGGATCGGAGGATGAGCCCTTCCTCCAGCATCAGGCTTATCCGCGAGATGCCCTTGGCGTAGTCGCCGATGCGCTCCAGCTCGGTGATGATCTCCAGTATAGCCGCCAGCCTGCGCAGATCACTCGCCATCGGCTGCTGCGTAGCGATGGTAGCGAGCGTATCGGCCTCAATGGAGAATCGCTTCTCGTTGATCACCTGATCGCCGGCGACCAGGCGCCGAGACGCCTCCAGATCCCGCTCCATGAGGGCGTCTACGGCTTCGGTTATCGCCCGCTGCACCATGCTACCTAGAGCCAGCGTCTCGTCGTGCAGGCGGTCCAATTCGCGCTCGAAAGTCGCTCTGGTCATGGCACCCCCTTCCACACTCCGTACCGGCTGCGCATGTGGCTCGCCTGCGGCATCCCGGACAACAAGGCGTGTCCAGCCTGCGAGCTGGGTCGGCAAGGTATTATAGCACGAAACTGGCAGAGGGGCCTGCCGGCCTGCCTAGAGCCTGGCGTCACCCCACCCGGAGCTATCTGGGGTCGCCTCAGCTAGGCCCGTGCTGGGCGGAGGATACGCACGGTGGTGTGGAGGATCCACTTCCAGTGCAGCAGCAAGTGGAGCCCTACCCCGACTATCATCGCCACGCTGGCCCAGGTATGCAGATCGCTCCAGGCGCTCCGCTCCAGTCCCAGCAGCGCCGTTCTGAACTCGGGATTCCGGCCACCGTGATAGCCGCCTGAGCCCATCAGCAGAAAGGCCAATCCCGTCGCCGCCGACAGTATGAAGGCCAGTCCGATCAGTACGTCTACAGCGTAGAACAGCCGAGCTTTTCTACCCACCTGAACAACCTCCTTGAACCGATGTCGGCTGCAAGGATAGCGCGGCGCCCTGAATAGCCGATGAAGACATGATGAAGACAATGTAAGAATCGGGCGCAGCGCAATTGACAAGCCCGTCAGTTCAGCTTATACTGACCGACGACCCTGCCAAGGAGAGTTGATATATGGCTGATCCGACCGTACGCCAGATCCTTAGCGAGCTTGCCAAGCCCGACCCTGACAAACTTGCAGGCGTCAATGGGACCATACTCTTCGACGTGACCGGCGACGCGCCGGCGCAGTACACGCTCGTCCTGGCCGACGGCAAGGCCGAGCTGCAGGAGGGAGCCGTAGAAGCCCCCGACATGACCCTCTCCGTTAGGTCGGAGGACCTGATAGCGATCGGCAAGGATGAACTGAAGCCGATGCACGCCCTGATGCGGGGCAAGATCAAGATCAGCGGCAACATGGCGCTCGCCCTTCATCTGAAGAGCATGATCAGCTAGCCCCGTCCTCGGCCGCGCCGGACGAGCGTCCGTGGCGGGCTCAGGGCAGCTGCTCCCATCGACTGGGAGCTCACCCCGATGCCTCGAAGACCCATTTCGTTCGTCAAGCTGGGCGGCTCGCTGATCACAGACAAGTCGCGCCCGTCCACTGCCAGGCCGGCGGTGATCAAACGTCTGGCTGAGGAAACACGCCAGGCCCTCGACGGCCAGCCCAGCCTCGGTCTGCTCATCGGCCACGGCTCAGGGTCGTTCGGCCATTGGGCGGCCAAGCCGTATTCGACCCGTGACGGGGTTCACACCGCGGGCGAGTGGCGGGCCTACGCCAAGGTGGCCGCCGCCGCGGCAGAGCTCAACCGCGTCGTGACGTCCATCTTTCAAGAGGCCGGCGTGCCGGCGCTGCCCCTGCAGCCATCTGCGAGCGCCAGATGCGAGGACGGCGTTCTGCGCTATCTGGACACCCGCCCCATCGAATCGGCGCTCGAAAACGGTCTGGTTCCTCTACTCTATGGCGACGTGGCCCTTGACGATGTACGCGGGGCCACGATAGTCTCCACCGAAGGCATCTTCGCCTACCTGGCGGGTGCTCTCAATCCCAACCGGGTCCTGCTGCTCGTAGCGGCGCCAGGGGTGCTGGGGCCGGACGGCGCTGTCGTGGAGCGGATCACACCCGCCACTATACCTGCGCTCCGCTGCTCGCTTGGAGGGTCCGAGAATGTGGATGTGACCGGCGGGATGGCGAGCAAGGTGGCCACGATGATCGACCTCGTGCAGCGCTTCCCCGGGCTTACCGTCCGTATCCTCCCCGGCGGGGAGGAGGGGGCGCTCGCCCAGGCTCTCCATCAACCGGCGGAGCAGATGGGCACGCTCATCTCGGCGGAGGATGTCTAGGCGCACACGCGCCTGGACACGCCCATGTCAATGCACAGGGCAACCGCGGCTGCCGGCCCCAACATCGCCTTCGTCAAGTATTGGGGCGACGCGGATGCGGCTCTACATCTCCCGGCGAACCCCTCGGTATCGGTCACTCTCGGTGGGCTGAGCACGGTCAGTACCGTTCTGTTCAGCGATGACCTCGAGATGGACGACGTGTTGATCGACGGCGCACCAGCATCTGAGTTGGCACAGCAGCGGGTGATCGATCAGCTGGACCGGGTGAGAGCGCTGGCAAAGAGTGAGCTGCGGGCGCGGGTTGTCTCCAAGAGCAACTTCCCCACCGCTGCGGGTCTGGCCTCCTCGGCGTCGGCGTTCGCCGCGCTGACAACGGCGGCAGCATCCGCTTTGGAGCTAGAGCTTTCTGAGGAGGCTCTATCAGCGCTGGCCAGGATCGGCTCTGGCTCCGCCTGTCGCTCGATCCCTGGCGGATTCGTCGAGTGGCGCCCGGGAGAGGATCACGAGTCCTCCTACGCCCGCTCTTTCGCCCCGCCCAACCACTGGACGTTGGTGGACTGCATTGCCATCGTCAGTGAGGAGCACAAGGCGGTGGGCTCGAGCGAAGGCCACGCCCGCGCTTCCTCGAGTCCGCTATTCAAGGCTCGCGCCGGCACAGCCACCGAGCTCGTTGACCGGTGCAGGTCCGCGATCCTGGAGCGCGATCTGACGGCGCTCGGCCGGGCGATGGAGGCGGACGCCCTGATGCTCCACGCCGTGGCCATGACCTCCAAGCCGCCGATCCACTACTGGATGCCGGCTACTGTGCGCGTAATGCAGGCCGTCGTTGACTGGCGCGCACAGGGGCTTGAGGCCTACTTCACCATCGACGCCGGGCCGAACATCCACTGCTTCTGCGAGTTGAAGGATGCCAGTAAGCTCTCCGGGCGCCTGCTGGGACTAGACGGGATTGCGCAGGTGCGTACTGCCGTGCCGGGAGCAGGAGCCCGCCTGGTGGCGGACCATCTGGTCTAGTGGTGACGGGCAGCGCGGGCGGCTGGTCGCCCGGACGATTGACACAAGCAGACCCCCCGGCTATAATGCCCATCGTTGTGCTATCGTCCTCTGCGAAAGGAAGGCAATGAGCAGTCGCGGGAGCTGGCGCCTGGGCATCGTCATTCTCGTGCTAGCACTGGCCGTAGTGTTCAGCCTCAACCTCGACTTCCCGGAGTGGGTGGAAGAGATGCTGTTCTGGCGCACGGCGGGCCAGCGGCAGGTTGAGCTCCGGTACGGATCTGAGCTAGAGGAAGGGCTGCAGATCAAGCTTCTGCCGTCGTTCGGCTACCAGCCCGACGCAGCCACGTTCGAGTCGGCCCGCCAGGTGCTGCAGGATCGCCTCGCCGGCCACGAGCCGGCGGGTGCTTCGGTCGAGGTTCTTGGCGACGGCATTCTGCTGGTCGAGCTGCAGGGCATCCGCGAACGTGTCTGGCTGACCGACACCCTGCAGTCGATCGGCCTGATCGAGTTCATCGACGCCAGCCTTCGCTACGCCGAACCCGGCACCGTGGTGGAGACGGACCTCGACGCCATCGGTCAACCGAAGCCTGAGGACACAGTCTCGACTGGCTTGGTCGTCACGCCTACCACCACAGAGGAGCAGACTGGTGTCGTGTATGATACCGTGCTCAGCAGCGCGGAGCTGGCAGCCGTCGCTCTAGGCCAGACAAGCGAGACCGAGTACTACATCCAGTTCCTCGCAGCAGCAGGAGCCCAGAGCGAGTTCGCGGCCTTCACGGGCACCCACGCCGGCGACTACCTCTGCGTTGCGGTCGACAAGCTGGTCCTCTCCTGTCCCAAGCTGCCGGACACTCGGCTTGAGGGCGTGGTCAATATGCCCGGCATTCGCCTGACAACGGAGGCTGCTGCCCTGTACGAGGCGCTGCTGGCGTCCGGCCCACTGCCCGTGCCTCTGCAGATCTGGGAGACGGCCGTGCTCGGGCCGGCGCTCGGCGAGGGCACGGTGAGACTGGTGGCGTTGGGTGCCGCAATCGGGCTGGCAGCCGTTGCCCTGTTCCTCCTGGCGCACTACCGGCTGGCAGGGCTTGTCGCGGTCGCAGCCCTGGTCGCCTTTGGGCTGACGGCTATTGCGCTGTGCAAGCTGGTCCCCTTGCCCCTGACACTCTGTTCGCTTGCCGGACTTGTCGTCGCTGGCGTGGTCGCCGTCGGCAGCGTGATCACTACGTTCGAGCGCCTGCGCGAGGAAAAGCGGGCGCGCGGCCTGATATCCTTGCGCTCCATAGGGAGTGCACTCTCCTCCGTGCGGGCCACGGTCGGCAGTGTCCACTTCGCCCTGCTGGCTCTCGCCGTCCTGCTCTGGTACGTCGGATTGCGCGCGGAGACCCCGGCGATTGTCAGTCTGGGAGAAGCGCTCCTCTTCGGGACCCTGGCCAGCTTCGTGGTAGCCAGATTGGTGGCTGCCGAGTTGGCCCGCCTGGTGCTTGGAACCACCAGGGAGCCGCTCAACCGATCGGTCTGGCTGCTTGGCATCTAGGCTTGGAGGATTCATGTTCGGCATCGTGAAGAGGCGGGCCATATGGCTGATCGCTGCCGCAGTGCTGCTCGTTGCCAGTGCTGCGGCGGTCGTCGTGGCTCAGGCTCGGTTCGGTTTCCTCGCGCCGGCTGAGGCTGGAGGCAGCCTCGTCGTACTGCATATGGTGGATCAGGGTGTGGACGAAGAATCGCTCCGCTCGTTCCTCGCCGGGCAGGGGCTGGGCCGTGCCGTGGTTCAGCGACTAGGGCCTGGGGACCCGCAAGCCTTCCGGATAAGAACTGCTGCTGCGCTGCCTGAGGACGTCGACGACTGGCTGGGTCCCCTGGAGAGCGAGCTGGGAGCTGTGGACCGAGACTCACTCTCCGCTCAGGCGGTGGTGACGCCCGGCCCCAGCCTGGCCTCGTCCGTTCTTCCCGTGCTGCTAGCTGCGCTCGGCGTCACGCTCGTCGTCTGGTGGGCGGCCCGAGCTCTGCCCGGCTCCCTGCGCTACCCTGCAGCGGCGCTGGCCGCGCTCGTCCACGCGGTCGGGATGGCCGTCGGCCTTCATGCCCTGACGGCTCTCATCGTCGGCTGGGCGGACAGCACGTCCATTCTCGTGGGCCTGCCGGTCACGGCCGCACTGACGTTTCAGGCGATACTCACAATAGTCGGGCGCGTCCGGACCAACGTGCCCAAGTATCGGGGAGATAGCTACAACGGCGTCCTCGTCCGCTCGATGGCCGACTCGATCCACACGCTGCTAGTGACGCTTGTCTGCATCGCTGTGTTGGAGATCGCCCTGCTCGTCGCGGCAGGCGCGGCCGTCTCCGCCTTGGCCGCGACGGTTCTCTTCGGGGCGGTCGGTTCTGCCTACTCGTCGCTCTTCGTCTTCGTCCCCCTGCTGGCCGGGCCGGAGACCCGGATTGCCGGTGCCGCTCCGGTTCTGGTATTTGGGGGCGGCAAGGGACGCAGGCGGGAGAAAGCAGGAGCCGCGCCGCAACGGCGTGGTGAAGGGGCCGGGGCCGGCCGCTGGAAGCGCTGGCTGCCGATCTTCGTCGCCGCCGTTGTGGTAGTCGCCCTGGTCTGGATACTGATGCCTATGTCTGAGATGCCTTCCGATCCCATCGAGCGAAACGGTATGTACAGTGAGCCGCCTCCCATGAAGATCAACCCCGGCAAGCGGTACATCGCCACCTTCGAGACGGAGAAGGGCGAGTTCGTTGTGGAGCTCTACGCGGACAGGGCGCCCACCACGGTCAACAACTTCGTCTTCCTGGCGACTGAGGGGTTCTACGACAACACCACGTTCCACCGCGTGATCCCAGACTTCATGGCCCAGGCAGGCGATCCCACTGCCACCGGGGCGGGCGGCCCTGGCTACGTCATCGACGACGAGTTCCACCCCGACCTGAAGCACGACCAGCCCGGCGTGCTCTCGATGGCCAACCGGGGGGCGAACACGGGCAGCAGCCAGTTCTTCATCACCTATGAGGCCACGCCCTGGCTCGATGCCTACGACGAGAACGGCCAGCGCAGGGAGTGCCTAAGCTCACAGGTCTCCTGCCACGCCGTGTTCGGCCGGGTGATCGAGGGGTTTGAGGTCGTACAGTCACTTACTCCGCGCGACCCAGATCAGTACCCGGACTACGACGGCGATCTGATCTACACCATCCGCATCGAGGAGCGGTAGGCCTGGCGCAGGGTCGGGAGCAGGCAGCCGCTTTTGTCGCTGCCGCTGGCCCGCGTCCGACGAGCAACCACATGGCCGTGCAGCGCGCTTTCGATACGACCGCCTACCGCTACCCCGGCGAGCACGTGATCCTGGCCCTGACCATCCTGGCCGTGCTCGCCATCATCGCCCTGACCGCCACGGCCACAGTGTGTCTCAGCGTCGTCTTCATCGCCGGGACTGTGCTCTTCGCCTACGGCCGCACTCGCTCCCTCCACCGCGACCTCGTTGGGTGCGCATTCCCGGTCACTCCGCAGGAGGCTCCAGGCCTGGCTCGTCTCGTGGCCGAGACGGCGGCCCGCCTGCAACCACGCCCAGTGCGCGTGTTCGTTTCTCGGCAGCGGAGTCTCAATGCTTACACCTTCGGGCTGAGCTCACCCAAGGTCGTCGTCCTGAACTCACCGCTGCTGCAGGTGATGGACGAGGATGAGATGCGCTTCGTCCTGGGGCACGAGTTCGGCCACGTCCGGCTTGGCCATACCTGGCTGAACTCACTCGTAGGCGGCATGGCCGGTATTCCGAGCCCATCCGCGCTGTCCGCCGTGTTGGCCATGGCCTTCCTGTGGTGGAACAGGGCCTGCGAGCATTCTGCAGACCGGGCAGGCTTGCTGGCCTGCGGAAGGCCGGACAAGGCGACAAGCGCTCTATTGAAGCTGGCGGTGGGCAGCGATCTGGACACACCGGCTGAGATAGACCAGGCACTGCGTCAGGTAGGCGCCGCGGGCAGCCACCCGCTGGCCAATCTCTCCGAGGCGCTTTCCACCCACCCGAGGGCGATGAAGCGGATCGAGGAGCTGCGATCGTATGCGGCTTCGGCAGCCTACAGGAGAATGCAGGAGATGGTCGACGCCAACCTGACCAGCACCGCGGTGGGCGCCTAGGCCAGGTTAGCAAGCCGATGCGCGGCAGCGCTCCCACCGGCAGGCAGTGCTTCGAGCGCGCGGCATCAGGTCGATGGAACAGGCGCCGCGGAGGCGGCCCGAGCGCTCCCTATTGGGCCGCGGACGTTCCCGCTCCGCCGATCGGCAGGGTGAAGGCGAACTTGGTCCCCTTACCTTCCTGGCTCTCGACGGAGATCTGCCCGCCGTGCGCCTCTACTATCCGCCTGGTGATCACCAGTCCCAGGCCGGTCCCCGCAGCCCGCCGCTCCGCATCGGGAACACGGTAGAAGCGCTCGAATATGCGGGGCAGCGCCTTGCGCGGAATCCCAGGACCGGTGTCTGCCACCTCGACGCGCAGGAACTGACCCTGCCGCTCTACAGAGATGGTGATCTGATCTCCCGGCTGGCAGTACTTGATCCCGTTGCCCAACAGGTTGAGCAGTGCTTGATGCAGGCGTTGGGCGTCGCCGAGGATCGTCGGCAATCCTGCGGGAACCTCGACGGACACGGCGATCTCCTTTGCCTCCGCCTGCGCCCTTGAGACGTTGACGGCGATGCCAACGACCGTGCCGATGTCGACAGGTGTTTGGGCCATGCCGGCACGCCCCGACTCGAGCCTGGCCAGGTCCAGGTAGTCGCCGACCATCTCGTTGGTGCGCTCGGCCTCGTCCCTGATGATGCGTGCAAACTCCAGCCGCTGGTCCGCTTGCGTCTCCGGGCGCTGGATCAGCTCCGCGTAGGCCACTATGGAGGTCAGCGGTGTGCGCATCTCGTGCACCAGCTCGGCCACGGCGTCCGACTGCCGGAAGAGGAGAGCGTTCTGGACCGCCACCGCTGCCTGGTCGCTGAGAACGGTCAGCATCTCCACGTCGTCCTCGGTGAACTTGACGCCGCCCTTCTTGTTGAGGGCCTCCAGTACGCCGACGACCTTGCCCATCGTGACCATGGGGACGGCCATGATGGACCGGGTGGTGAAGACCGAGAGCTCGTCCGCCTCGCGATAGAAACGGGGGTCCGTGCGGGCATCCGGCACCACCAGAGGCTTGCCCGTCTTGGCCACCCAGCCGGCTATGCTGCCTTCCATTGGGACGACGATTGAGCGCATGCGGTAGACATCGCGACCGGTGGTGGCTTCGAAGTGGAGACGGCCGGTGTTGCGGTCGACCAGCAGGATCGAGCAGGCCTCGGTCTCCGTGAACTCCTGAGCCGTGGTGATGATCAGGCGCAGCAGCGGCTCCAGATCAAGCGTGGAACTGAGCGCACTGGTGACTTCGATGATCCGCTCGAGGCGTTCAACGCGCCTGCCGTCGCCGCTCCGCTTCCTCGCAGTCACGGCTCTAGGTCCCCATACCCTCGGCTACAGCCTGCACGATCCGCGGTAGGGCCTCTGCCACGTCCTCGTGCAGGACGCAATCGGCCACGCGGTCAGCGTATGTAGGGCCGAGATTGACGATCACCAGCCGCCCGCCTTGAGAGCGGACCATCCGCGGCAGTTCCGAAGCGGGAGTGACGGAGAGTGAGGAGCCGGCGACGAGCATCACGTCCGCCTGCTGAACGTGCTCCCGGGCTCCGGCCATGACGTCGGACGGCAGTTCCTCGCCGAAGAGCACTGCCGTTGGCTTCATCACAGCTCTACAATCCGCACACCTGGGCGGCTCCCCCGATTCCACGAAGGCATTGAACACATCGGCCGTGGCTGCGGCCCTGCCGCAGCTGAGACAGACCAACTCGCGCACGTGCCCGTGCAGCTCCAGCACTTCTCTGGACCCAGCCTGCTGGTGCAGGCCATCGATGTTCTGCGTTATGACCGCCTTCAGGCGGCCGAGGTTCTCCAGCTCCGCCAGCGCATTATGGGCAGGATTCGGCTCTGCCTCGAGCACGAGCCGCGCCAGCGGCCTGATCCATTCGCAGAATGCTGTAGGGCTGTTCAGGAAGCCTGATATCGACGCAACCTCGAACGCATCCGCAGACTCCCACAGCCCCGACTCGGGAGACCGGAAGTCCGGTATCCCAGACGGGGTACTGATTCCGGCTCCTGTCAGGGCCACGGCATGCTTGGCGCTACTAATGAGATCTGCTGCAACCGCCCCTGGCGATCGTTGGTCCACCCGCGGCATGAGTACCCCAAGCGCACAGCAGACAGAGCTGGCCACACTGGCGTGCCAGCACGGCCGCCCGTTGCGCTCCACCACGGCTGAAGCCTGTCTTGCGCAACGGCCGGCAGTTCATTATACGCCCGCGCAGGCCTGGGCACGAAATCAGAAGAGTTACAGACTCGTTACGGGCCCTGTGGTGCGGAGCTGACGCGGCCGCGGCCGCCGCTGCTGCGGCCCCGGGCTCACCCGTACTGTAGCACACGAACTGCAGCCTGGCAAGAGCGCCCAAGAAAGGAGAGGAGACAACCTCGCGGTTGTCTCCCAGTCGGGGCGCCGGGATTTGAACCCGGGGCCTCTACAACCCCATTGTAGCGCGCTAGCCAAACTGCGCCACGCCCCGTAGTGGGGCATTATACCAGAGCCCACCCGGCTCCGCAAACTGCCTGGCCTCTCCTGCGCTTGCACGGCCTCGCTCGGCACCGCAGGGCGTTCACGCGCTCGTCCTTGTACGACGCCTGAAGGTGTTTGCACTGTCGCCCCAGCTATGGTAGAATCGCCCCGCCTGACCAGCTGTCCCCGGTAGGAGCGAGGAGTACGCCAATGTCTGGCAAGAAGAGCGGTAAGACGTCCGAGTACTTGCACATCCTAAGAAGGACAGATGTCTTCTACGACCTGGAGGACCACCAGCTGGAGAAGGTCGCCGCCCTTTGCCGGGAGCTCTCGCTGGCCGCAGGGGACGTTCTCTTCGAGGAGAACAGCGCCGGTGACGAGCTGTACGTCATCGCCGCGGGTCAGATCGACATCGTTCTCAGCTCAGGCTCAGAAGCCAGCGCGGCCGCCCAGGAAGCTTCCCCGCCGATCACTATCGCCAACATGAGGGCGGGCCAGATGTTTGGTGAAGTCGCGCTCGTCGACGAGGGGCTCCGCTCGGCCTCGGCGCAAAGCGCATCAGACGACACTCGTCTGCTGGTGGTCGCGCGCGACGATCTGATCAAGCTCTGTGAAGAGAACACAGATCTGGGCTACGTGCTGATGCGGAACATCGCCGCCGATCTGGCCTTCAAGATACGGCGCACCGATCTGACAGCCGTGGAACGCTTGCTCTGGGAGCCCAGTCAGCGATCGGGGGGTTGACACCCGGCTGGCAGAACCGTATAATCGAATTGCGCGGGTGTAGTTCAGTGGCAGAACGTCAGCTTCCCAAGCTGAATGTCAGGGGTTCGAATCCCCTCACCCGCTCCAGGCGGGCCCCCCGGCTTACGGCGGGCCCGCTTCCGCTTCTACCTGCCGGAGCCTGAGCTCCGTGCGCGCCGCGCTCCCAGCTCCCGCCGTAGCGCCTTCCAGCCGGGCCGTGCCGCCAGTAGCAGAATCGCGGTCACGGCCACCGACGAGGTCAGGCACCACAGGCATGTGGCGCCGATGACGAACGGCTCCAGGAACGTCAGGTAGATCGAGAGCAGTGTGCCCGGGCCCGCCAGCCCGAGCAGCAGTAGAGGAGCAGCCTGGGCTGCGCTGCCGCTTCCGGGGCGGCCCAGAAGCCAGACGATCAGCATGGCTCCGTAGCCCAGGATGCCGACAACGCCCACGGGAACAACCCCCAGCAAGAACGCATACTCGCTCTGCTGCACCGCGTTGCAGTCGCCGACGGGCCAACAAACTGCCTCCGCCTGGGCGATCTCCACGAAGCCAAGGTAGACCGACACAACCAGGCCGTACAGGCATAGTGCAGGGATTGCCCATTGGGGCGAGCGCTCCGAGCGGTCGGGTGTGGGGCGGCGGCGCCTCCGCTCACGGCCCGCGGGCGGGCGCAGGATACGTGCCCCGTCGTGCACTACGAGCGCCACCGAGACGACCATCCCGCACAGCACGGCAAGGGCGATCGCATTGGCCGGCATATCTCGCCCGAAGACGTCCGTCTGCGCCGCCTGCCCTCCGCCGCCCGACAGAGCTTGCTCGATCAATGCGGGGAACTGTTCCGGTATATCCAGCCCGCCAACCAGCATGACGTCACCGCAGACGAGGATCGGCACCACCCAGTTCTCCGGCGGCACACCGAAAGCGAGCATCGTTGACTGGTACAGCTCACTGCCGGCAGCTGTTGTGACGTCCGCCAGCTCGATCTCCAGCCTGCTCCCATATTGCTCCTGGAGCGGGGGCAGGACTTCCTCTATCACCTGATGGCAGTGTTCGCAGTAGGGGGAATAGAAGAGGGTTGCCTGCACTACACCGTCGCCATCCTCGGCTGAGGCCTTGGAAGGAGCTCCAACGAGAAGTATCACTGTCAGCGCCAAGCCCCACACTAGTGCACTCCTCGCCTTCACCAGGGCTCCCCTCCCTAGATATCGTTCGCCAAGCACACACACTGGCGCGCGCCGCAGAGGAGCCCAAACTATACATCAGACTATCGCGACCGCCAAGTATCTCTCGGTTGACGACGGGGTCCGCGGCGATCGCCGATGGCCGAAGCTTGACAATGGGAGCGTTTATGGTATCTTTGCTGCGAAGATGGTTGACCGACACCCTCTGCTAGAGAAGAAGGGCAGCAAGCGACCAGACCCTGGGTCTGGGTAGACTTGTTGCCGCCAATCGCCGAGCGCGCAACGGCTCTCCGGACCAAGGGGACGGAGAGCCGTTCTCTACGTCTGGCCCGGCAGTGAGGCAGAAGCTCCGAGCGGCAGAGCAGCCGCATCGGCAGGAAGCGAAATGACACCTGATAGCCCGCACCAGTTCAGTAAGTACAGCCCGCGTGCGCTGGAGCTCGTGGACACCACCCTCCGAGAGGGGGCCCAGTCGTCGCTGCTCCACGACCACCACAAGTACTTCTTCGACCGGGCGGACAAGACCGAAATCGTCCGCGCGCTGATCGTCTATGGGGTGAGGTTCATCGAGCTCTTCGCACCAATAGTCGGCCCTCGAGAGCGGGACGATCTGGCCGCCATCCAGGCGATGCGCGACGAGTTGGTCACGCAGAGAGGATACACCTTCCTCCTCGCTCACGTGCGCTGCCATGCGGACGACGTCCGGTCGGCGATTGAAGCCAACTTCGATGGCCTCGACTTCTACATCGGCACATCCGCGCAGACCCGCTCCAGCAGCCACGGCAAGAGTCTCGATCAGATCGTCAATGAGGCCCGATCGCTGATCGAACAGGTGCGCCGCGACCACCCCCAGCTGATACTGCGCTTCAGCGGCGAAGATGCCTTCCGAACGGCGGACGATCAGCTCTTCCGCGTCTATGACGAGATCGTCCCTCTCGTGGACCGACTGGGCACACCGGACACAGTCGGCGCGGCGACGCCGGCCGCCGTGGCCCGCCGGGTAACGGCGCTGCGGGAGCGATACCCGGAGACGGACATAGAGGGGCACTTCCACGATGACAGGGGGCTCGCCTTGGTGAACGCGCTTGAGGCTGCCCGCAGCGGCATGCGCTACGTGGATACCAGCATACTGGGCATAGGCGATCGGTCCGGCATAACCTCGATGACCGCACTGCTGCTCAACCTGTTCATCGACCAGGACTACGACCGCTTTGAAGGCTACAACCTGCGGGGCTCTTACCCGATCAACGTTATGCTTGCCTCGAAGCTGCGGAAACTCGTCCCATCGAAGGAGCCGGTCAGTCTGACCAATCGCACGCACACGGCCGGCGTGCATCAGAAGGCCGTGCTCCACGACAGCGGCTCCTACGAAGCCCATCCCCTCGATCAGTTTGGCGTCAGCGAGTCGGAGATCCTCCTCGGCCCGCTGAGCGGCTGGAACGTGATCTACTACTTCCTGAAGGAGATCAAGTACTTCAAGCTCGACGAAAGCGTGGCGAAGCAGATCGCCAGCGCTTTCAAGGCCCAGGTCTACTCCCTGGGCCCGGACGAATCGCCGGCGGAGGTTCTGATCGAGATCGCCGAGAAGGACTTCAATCTGCAGCGCCTGCCTATACCGGACGAGTACAGAGATGCCGTCGTCCAGCGAATGGACGCGCGTGACGGGTCGAACGGCGAGGCGGCCAAAGCACACGTCCGCTAGTCCCATAGCTCATCCCCCGCGGGCCACGCCGCCGCCTGTCTGCAGGCCAGGGTAGGCCAGGCTGGTCCTCGGGACAGCGTTTGACACCGCGCCCAGCCCAGAGTAGACTAGCCCTCGGAGGTGGCCGGTGACCAGGAAGAGCGTCCCTTTCTTGACCGACGACGGCGGCCGAGAGCATCTCCTTGCGGGCGATGTGACGATGATCGGCCGCGCGGTCGAAAGCGACATCGTCATCACCAGCAATCGAGTCTCCCGCGAGCACGCCCGCATCCGCCGAGAGGGTTGGCGGGTGATCGTGGAGGACCTGGGCAGCACGAACGGCACGTTCCTCAACAACGAACGGCTTCTGTCTGAGACGAATCTGCGCGATTCGGACTGTCTCGGTATCGGCGACGTTACGCTCGTCTTCCACGATCCGGATATCACCTATAGAGACACCGTCTTCCCCGAGCTGGAGGTGGACATCGCCGCCGGAGTGGTCCGGGTCGATCGGCGCCTAGTCACGCTAGCCCCTAAGGAGTTCGCCCTGCTAGTACACCTCTACGAGCGGAGGGGGGAAGTCTGCTCCAAGGATGAGATCGGGGTGGCGGTCTGGCCTGAGTATCAGGAGGGGGTGTACGACTACCAGATCGAGAACCTGGTGCGCCGCCTTCGCTCGAAGCTGGAGCAGGAGCCGGCCGATCCCCAACTCCTGCTTACCGTTCGCGGTCTGGGCTACAAGCTGTTGGCGCGCGGCTGAAGGCGCGGCTGTTCACGTACGGACTGTGCCCCCTCTGCTGCTGAAGGGGAAGATGGGTCGAGCGGCGCATCGCTCCAGCTGCGCACCATCCGGCCGGCGGGTCCGGAAGTGCCGCTCAACCGATAGCGAGCTGTTAGGGGCAGGATAGGTGGGGCGGGCCGCGGAGTAGTATATTGGCTGCAGGACGGTGAGCTATGGCTGCTGGCAAGGGCTCGTCACCTGCAGACACGGGTGGCAGGCCAGGGAAGAAGAACAATATGGCAGGCACGTTGGAGGGACAGACGCTCGGCAAGTACCGGGTCTTGGAGCCGCTCGGCCGGGGGGGCATGGCTCGCGTCTATCGGGGCTACCACCCTGAGCTCGATCGGTACGTGGCGATCAAGGTGCTCCGGCCGGACCTGGTAGAGGAGGAGGAGTTCCTGGGCCGCTTCAAGCGCGAAGCGCGGTCGGTCGCCGCGCTACGCCATCCTAACATCGTTCAGGTCTACGACTTCGACGTGCAGGGCGACGCCACGTACATGGTGATGGAGCTGCTTGAGGGAGCCACGCTGAAGAGCCCTCTCAACAGAGCCCGCTCGGCTGGCAAGCCCATGGACCTGGGTCAGGCGGCCAGGATAATGCTCGACGTGCTGGAAGGGCTCTCTTACGCCCACGGCGAGAAGATGATCCACCGCGACCTGAAGCCGGCCAACATCCTGCTCACAAGCAGCGGACAGGCGGTGATCGCCGATTTCGGCATCGCCCACATAATCGGCGGCACGCGCCAGACGATATCGGGGGCCCTGATGGGCACTCTCAACTACATGGCGCCGGAGCAGGGACTGGAGGGAGTCTGCGACGAGCGAAGCGACATCTACTCGCTGGGGGTCATCCTCTACGAGATGCTCACCCAGCGCATTCCGTTCGACGCGGACACGCCACTGGCGATACTGATGAAGCACGTCAACGACCCCTTGCCGCTCCCCCGGCAGATAGACCCGTCGATCCCTGAGCCGTTTGAGCGGGTGGTGCTAAAGGCGCTGGCGAAGAAGCCCGAGGATCGGTATCAGACTGCTGCGGAAATGGCGGAGGCGGTGCGGGAGGCAGCGGAGGAATCGGGCATAGAGCTTCCTCCGCAGATCTCCGTGCCGGCATCGCCTGCCCATGCTCCCGCGCCTTCGGTGTCGGCGGCGGTTCTCTCCGGCCAGGAGCGGGACGACCTCTCGAACGCCAGCTTCGCGGCGCAAGACACGGACACTTCAATCGAGCGGCAGCGTAGAGGAGAACAGGTTCGGGGCAGACTCAGCGCACCGCCGCGGCGGAGCAATGCCGGACTGGCTGTGGCAGGAGCAATACTGCTGCCGGTGCTGGGCAACCTGTGCCTGCTCACCGCGGCGGCGACGACGGGCAGCTGGACGCTGTACACATCTGGATGGCCGATCCAGGTCTTCCTGGCCGGCTGGGTTCTCAGCCTGATCATGTACCTCTCATCGTCGATCTGGATGCTGATCCCGGCGGGGCCGACAGTCGTAACTGCGGTCATCCTGACATACTGCCAGCTGACCGGGAACTGGAATCAGTGGAGCTTCCTGTGGCTGTTCGAGGCTTGGGGTGTCGTGGTGTCCGTCGGGCTGCCTATCTTTGTCGGCCGGCACAAGTCGCCATCGCGGGCGGCTGGAAGGCTGATAGCTCTGCTGCTCAGTCTGGTCTGCATCGGTGGAATCATCTTCGTGGGCCTGAGCAGCGGATTGGAGACTCTGCTGCCTGAGCTGTCGACGATCATCCAGCCATAGCAGTTAGCTCTGTGACGCCGGCCGGGTGGGGCAGATCGCAGGGGCTGCGTCCCCTCGAGCGCCGCGCGGCTTGACTGCTCCCGGGACTGGGCCTGCGAACGCCCCCTCCGTTCTGCCTGTCATGTGCGGCCCGTCGTCCCGGCTGGAGGACCGCAGGAGTCCAGAAGGGGTTCTTGACATCTCCACCGATATGTGGTATCCTCATGCCGGAACCGCCACTTGTTCCTCGGGCCCAACTATCCCATTCCTATGGATTCTATAGGCAGCTTGTCTGCTTCAGTGCGGCTTTGGCTCCTGTCTGGAGATGGGGTGGGTTTTTGGCTGCCTGGGCAACGGGCCCGGCGCTAACGGCTTTTCGCCACCGGGTCGAGCGCTCTGAGTCGCCGGCCGAGGTTAGCTGTCACTGGATACTCCCTCAGCGTGAGCGGGCGGGCCACTGCCCGGCACGCGGAGCTGGGTAGTAGAGATTCATGCGAGGCGGGCCCGAGACCGAGGGTCTTGGCCCGCTGAGACCAAATACCAACGGGAAGGGAGGTGGTGCTGCGCTTGAGACGATACGACGAATAGCGTGCGCAGGTCGTCGCTCCCAAATCCGGTAGACAGAGAGCCACGGCCTGTGCAGTCAGTGTGGATTGACATCCACATAGAATGAGAACCACCAGCATAACTCAAGGAGGAAGCAAGATGTCGCAGAAGTTGAATCGTCGTGACTTTCTTCGCATCAGTGCGCTGACCGCCGCAGGCGCAGCGCTCGCGGGATGTGATGGCGGTGAGGAGGAGCCGACGGCTACGACGGCGCCGGTGGTGCCGCCTACCGCTGCACCGCGTGTTCCCGTCCGCTGGTTCATCGGCCTGGGCACGGGCACGCAGCCAGAGCAGGTTCCGGAAGAGCAGAACTGGGTCGTGGACTACAACCTGGGCCAGGATGCAGTGAACCTCACGCTCGAGATCGTCGCCAATGACGTTGCGTTCGACGCGCTCAAGACCCAGATGGCAGCGGGCAACGCGCCGGACATCATCGGCCCTGTTGGCGTTCGCGGCCGCAACGAGTTCACCGACGTTTGGCTCGATCTGACCAGCTACCTGGGCGCAGTGGACACCTCCGTCTTCGGCGAGGGCGCTCTGGAGGCCTGGAACGTCCCCGGTGAGGGCCAGGTCGGTATCCCGATCGCGGTTTACCCCTCGGCTCTCTTCACCAAGACGAACCTGTTCGATGAGGCGGGCCTGCCCCAGCCACCGCAGGTGTACGGTGACACCTACGATGGTGATGCGTGGACAGTCGAGAAGATGACGGAAGTTGCCAAGCTGCTGACGGTCGACGCGAATGGCAACGACTCCACGAGCGCGGCCTTCGACCCCGACAACATCGTGCAGTTCGGCTTCCATCATCAGTGGACAGACCCCCGTGGTTGGGCCACCTTGTTCGGCGCCGGCAACTTCGTCGCCGACGATGGCGTGACCGCCCAGTGCCCCGAGCACTGGCGTGCGGCCTTCAACTGGATGTACGATGGGATGTGGAACGACATCTTCATGCCCAACGGCCCCTACCAGAACAGTGACATCTTCGCTGGCGGGAACCCGTTCGGCTCCGGCAACGTAGCCATGGCCCACTGCCACACCTGGTTCTCCTGCTGCGTGCCCGCTGAGGACTGGGACTTCGGCTGCACACCTTCGTACGACGGCGTGGTGACGTCCAAGCTGCACACCGACATGATCGGAATCTTGGGCAGCACCGACGTTCCAGAGGAGTCCGTGCAGGTTCTGTACGACATCGCCAACAATGGCACCCTGATCGGCATCTGGGGCGGAATGCCGCCTGTGACGGCGCTGCAGGCAGGCTTCTTCGCCTCCTGGCCGGAGGGCGTGAACTGGCAGACGATCGTGGACGGCTTGGCCTACGCCGACGTGCCGAACCACGAGGCCTGGATGCCTAACTTCGCCCAGGCCGACGATCGAGTGAAGGCCTTCCAGTCAACACTGCAGGATACGGCCGACCTCGACGTTGACGCCGCAATCGATGAGTTGGTCTCTGATCTGCAGGCGATCTTCGACGCTGCCTAACGATCAGTCAGTAAACATGGGGCCAGCCCGCTTTCCAGCGCGGCTGGCCCCATGTAACCAGTTCGCACGGAGAGTGGTCTAATGAGCGTGGTGTCTGAAGCAAGGGCAGCGCTCGGATCGCGGAAGACCAAGCGCCGGGATCTGGGAGCCACGGCCCGGCGCGAGACCAAGCTAGGCCTGCTGTTCGTCGCCCCGTGGATCATTGGCTTCCTCGTCTTCTATCTGATCCCGATGGTGGCATCCCTGGTCTTCTCTTTCACTGAGTTCGATCTGAGCAATCCGGATACACTAACCTTCGTTGGCCTCGACAACTACATCAGGTTGTTCAACGACCCTCAGGTCCGCAAGGCCCTGGGAGTGACCCTGAAGTTCATGGCCATCGCGCTGCCTATCGGCGTGGTGTGGCCGCTGCTGATGGCCCTGATGCTGAATATGAAGCGACTGTGGCTTAAGCAGCTGCTGCGTACCCTCTACTACCTGCCCTTCATTGTCCCGGTCGTTTCGGTAGCCTACATCTGGCGGGGTTTTCTGAACAACGAGACAGGTTGGCTGAACAGGGTGCTGGAGGAGGTCTTTGGCCTTGCCCAGGCTCCGGACTGGCTCGCCTCGACCACCTGGATCTACCCGGCGCTCGTTCTCGTCGGCCTGTGGGGCGTGGGAGATGCGATGATCCGCCTGCTGGCCGGCCTGCAGAACGCTCCGCCCGCCCTGTACGAGGCCGCCCGCGTCGACGGCGCAGGCCCTTGGCGCACCTTCTGGAACATCACCCTGCCCATGATATCCCCGATGCTGTTCTACAACCTGCTTCTACTCACGATCGGCCTGTTCCAGTACTTCCTGCTGGCCTGGATACTCGGCGGGCCCAACAGCAACCCGTCCGAGGCAACGCTGTTCTACAACGTGTATTTGTACAAGCAGGCCTTCGTCTACTCGAAGATGGGCTACGGGGCAGCGCTGGCTTGGGTGCTGTTCTTCATGGCGCTTGTTGTCACGGTAGTGCTGTTCGGGACTCAGAAGTATTGGGTCTACTACGCGGTGGAGGAGGGCTAGATGGCGAACTCATCGGACCGTAGCACTTCTCCTGTTCTGTCCGGCCAGTCGCGCCGCTTGGTCCTGTCCGCCGGCGGAACGCTGCTCGTCGGAGGGCTGCTGCTCATCTTCCTCAGCCCGTTCGCCTACATGGCGAGCACCGCCCTCAAGAACCGGGATATCATCACCGACGCGCACAAGCCCTGGCTTCCTCTGTCGCCGGAGGATTTCGTCTACTCTGGAGCTGAGCCCGTCACTCTTTCTTACGTGATGGACGCGGAACCGCAGGAGGTCACACTCAATCCTGGAGATACGTTCGACATACTGAGTGTGGAAGCGGACGGCGAGGCGAAGGAATGGGCGCTTGTCGTCCCGCGGCGAGGCGTGAGCTTCTTCATCGATCCATCCAACGTCGAGGCTGGCCTCATATCCTGGGAGGGCGAGTGGCGCACGCTGGAGCCTGTCTACAAGCTGGATCCGCAGTGGGGCAACTTCGCCCAGGCCTGGGAAGAGCTCGATTTCCCGGCCAAGACGATGAACACGCTCGTCATAGCTGTGACAGGGCTGATAGGCACGGTCATCTCGTCCACTCTGGTGGCATATGGGCTTTCGCGCTTCTACATCCCCGGGAAGAGCATACTGCTAGTCATCCTGACCGGGACGATCATACTCCCCGGCCAGGTCACGCTGATCCCGACCTATGCGCTCTTCACCCGTATCGGGTGGGTAGGAACGTTCCTGCCCCTGATCGTGCCCCACTTCTTCGCCAATGCCTACAACGTCTTCCTGCTGCGCCAGTACTTCATGGGTATTCCTAAGGAAATGGACGAGGCGGCGATGCTGGACGGAGCGGGCCCCATACGTACCCTGACATCTGTGATCCTGCCCCAAGCGATTCCGGCTCTGGTTGCCTGCGGCCTGTTCCACTTCGTCTGGGCCTGGAACGACTACTTCAGTCCGCTAATCTACCTGGCGGGCAAGCCGGATCTGCAGCCCATTTCCGTGGCTATCCAGCTATACAACCAGACATACACCTTCCAGCCGGAGATGATCCAGGCGACGGCGATCATGGGCATGGTGCTGCCGCTGGTCATCTTCTTCCTGATGCAGAGGGTGTTCATGTACGGCGTCGTCACGCCGACTGTCGGCAAGTAGACTATCGCACACCTTCAAGGTGGGCGTTCAGTACAAACACTAAGGACACACACGCCTAGACTCTGAACAACGCATCGCACGTGCGCGTACGATAGCAGATAGCAGGACGAGCAGGCGGGTCGCCTGGGCAGCAGCGATGTTGCCGCAGGGGCCCGCCTGCTTTGCATCCCTGGTACTGCACGGCGTCCCCGCCCCGAATCGGGACGGACCCCCACGTAGCTCGCAGGCAAATGCCCCGGCCGACGGGTCGAGTTCGTCTCCCTACCCCATCCCGCCGGACAGCCACGCTACCCCTGGGCAACGGCAAGCTGATAGCCCTCTGTTAGGCGGCAGATAGGCGCTCCCCGCCGTCGCGTGGTATCTTGTCTCCTGATTGGCAATACCATCTAAGGAGGCAAGTATGAACAGGCGATTCTCTCTATTGGTGGGCGCTGGTCTGATCCTGACGGGGGGGCTCGGACTGGCAATCAACCTCGCTGCGCCGGTCTTCGGCTACGAGATATGGCGGTTCGGTGCCTGGCGGCTGTGGCCGCTGATCGTCGTCTTCGCGGGACTGCTCTTCGTCGTACCGCCGCTTCTGATGCGCGGCCAGCGGGGCCTGGGAGCCCTGTACATCCCGGGCGTTCCGGTGCTCGTCACCGGGGGGATTCTGCTCTTCTGCAGCGTCTTCAACGCCTGGGGAGCGTGGGCCTGGCTTTGGCCACTCGAGGTCCTGGCTGTCGCGCTGGGCTTCGCCTGCGCCGGGGTCTACATGCGCTCGGTATGGCTGGGCATCCCGGCCATCATCGTCGGCGCTAATGGCGCGCTCCTGGGGTTCTGCGCTCTCACCGGCCTGTGGGGCGTGTGGGGAGCGCTGTGGACGATCGAGCCGTTGAGCGTTGGCCTGGCCCTGACACTGGCGGGGGCAGTCAAGCGCTCGCCGGCACTCTTCGCCACGGGCGCCGGTCTGAGCGCGCTGTCCGGCGCGGCACTGGTCGGGATGACGGCCATCCTATCCTTCTCTTCCGTCTTCCCGGGCGCCTGGGTCTTCGATCTGGCCGGGCCGGTGCTCCTGATCGCGGCAGGCATACTGTTCGTGATCTGGCGGCCCGCGATCAGAGCGTCCGCGCCTACCGCGGGTGACGCGTAGGCAAGTGGCTGGTACAGGGAAACTCTAGATAGAGTATACAAAGGGAAAGGAGTACTGACAATGGTCAAGCAAGGAGTGGTAGCGGCGTGCGTGGTTCTGGCGCTGGTTTTGGGCTGCCTGCCGTGCGCGATGTTCGGATGGCCGATCGTCAACGGATCCGGCCAGGTAATAGAGCAGGACTTCGACGTCAGCGGCTTCGACGCTGTGGAAATGGCTTCCTTCGGCGACCTGGTGATCGAGCTGGGCCAGGAGGAAGGACTGCGCGTAGAAGCGGAAGAGAACCTGATCCCCTACCTGGAGATCAGTGTAGTTGGGGACAGGCTGCAGATTCGGCACCAGCCTGGCGTGTGGCTGCACAACACGAGGCCCGTTCGCTTCTATCTCACCGCGAAGAGCCTGGACACCGTCCTCCTGAGCGGGAGCGGGGACATCACGGCGCCAGACCTGCAGGGCGATCAGATCCTCTTGCAGATCACGGGGTCGGGCGACATCGACGCCGGCGTGATGAATGGCGGTGATATCGAGCTGCGTATCTCCGGCTCCGGTGAAATGGATGTGGAGGAGTGCGACGCTGCTGAGGTGCGCATCGATATCAACGGCTCCGGCGACCTGCGTCTGGCGGAGGCGGGTGCAGATACGCTCGATGTCAGCATCTCGGGCTCGGGCACCTGCGACATCCGCCGTGGGGAAGTCGAGCGCCAGGCTGTCCGGATCACCGGATCGGGCGAGCTCACTTCGATCGGAATGGAGAGCGAAGTGACGGAGGTGCGCATCACGGGCAGTGGCGCCGCCGAAGTCGAAGTGTCCGAGAGGCTTGATGTCCATATCACTGGCAGTGGAGATGTCCGCTACGCCGGCAATCCCAATACGGTGGGCAGAGCAGTGTCCGGCTCCGGCGACATTACGCAGATCAGCAACTAGATCAGACAAAGAAATGAGTGGAGGGATGATGAACACACATAGCAGCGGTTCCAGCGGCAGCGGCGCGCTGATCGACCTGCGCGACGTGGTGAAGACGTATGAGACAGGCGCCGGGGGCGTGACCGTACTGACCGATGTCAATCTCAAGGTGCGGCCCGGGGAGTTCGTGGGCGTGGTCGGCCCGTCCGGGTCTGGCAAGTCTACTCTCCTTAACATGATCACCGGGATAGACCGGCCCTCCGCAGGACAGGTCTTCGTGAGCGGCCAGGCGGTCCACTCGCTTAGCGAGAACCAGCTAGCGCGCTGGCGCGGCAGGAACGTCGGCGTCATCTTCCAGTTCTTCCAGCTGCTGCCCACGCTGACGATCGTGGAGAACGTCATGCTGCCCATGGACTTCTGCAACGCATATCCGCGGCGGCAGCGCAAGTCACGGGCCATGGGCCTGCTCGATCTGGTCGGAATCGCAGACCAGGCGGACAAGCTGCCCAGCGAGCTGAGTGGCGGCCAGCAGCAGCGGGCGGCGATTGCCCGCGCCCTGGCCAACGATCCGCCCGTCGTCGTAGGCGATGAGCCCACCGGCAACCTGGACAGCGGCACTGCGAACGAAGTGTTTGGGCTGTTCGAGGACCTGGTGGACCGGGGCAAGACCCTGGTCGTCGTGACCCACGATCGCAGTCTCACCGACCGGATGGGGCGCGTACTCCACCTCTACGACGGCCAGATCGCCCGTGACCAGGCGAACGGCAGCGGAGCCCAGGCCAGATGAGCGTGACCTGGCGCAAGCTGTGGCGCGACCTGGCGCGCAACAAGGCCAGGACGGTCCTAGCCGTCCTGGCCACGGCCGTCGGCGTCTTCGCCCTGGGGCTGACCTTCGGACTCACCGGCGTCATGCGCCGGGCGATGACCGAAGCCCACCGGGCGGTGGTGCCGGACCACATCACTTTCTACGGCGGGCCTTTCGACGAGGCGGCCGTGAAGGCCCTGCTTGGGCAGCCCGACGTCGCCGCAGTGGAAGGCGAGAGGTACGCATCTCTACACTGGAAGCTGGAGGGCGAGGACAGCTGGCGTAATGGTGACCTGATTGCCCGTTCCGACTACGAGAACCAGACCACCTACCTGGTCCAGCTCGTGGAGGGGAGCTGGCCCTCCGGGCGGACTCTCGGAGTGGAG
>Ga0307421_1000438_pt1 | contig 26565 bp, 22 predicted proteins | sample SalMarWE160270MG_FD_202163 | JGI IMG/M metagenome (GOLD analysis project Ga0307421, IMG submission 202163) | Salt marsh sediment microbial communities from the Plum Island Ecosystem LTER, Massachusetts, United States - WE1602-70 | ecosystem: Environmental > Aquatic > Marine > Intertidal zone >... | reverse complement strand
CATGTCGTGCTGGGCGAGGAGCACCACTTGGCCCTCTCCAAGCACCGCCACCGCAGCAATGATCTGCTCGCCGGCAAGCACCGGCAGCGCTTCGCCGGTGTCCGTCCAGGCCCCGGCTCCGGCGGTGGTGACTCGGTCGATCCCCGCCACGGTGGGCAGCGGTGCCACCGGCGCACAATCCTGGGATCGTATGCCTCTCCAGGTCGGCGGCAGGTCCAGAAGGAGCCGGGCCAGGCGGCCTTCCTGTGAGATGACCAGCCGGCCGCCGCTCTCGGTGAACCTCCTGAGGGCCGACACTTCGGCGGCACTGGGGGTGGTTCCGCCGATCGCGAAGATGGTGGAGTTCGGGTCGAGGCGGGCACGATCGAACGAAGTTCGCAGGTAGGAGACACCGTGACCCGTTTGCTCTAGAAGCTCGGCAAAGGCGGCCAGGCCCGGCGGACCGGTGGTGGTGGCCGAGCCGCCGGGCCCGGTGTAGTCGTCGCCGGAGGGAGTCAGCGGGTTTAGAGAGAACACGACAAAAGCAAGAGCGGCGATGATGGCGAGCACCGGCACGGCATCACGGCGTTTGGTCATGTCCGTCCCGAGAGCACGTGCTGCCAGTCGCGGCGGGCGGCGGCGGCGTCTTCATCCACGGCGATCTGGTCGCCGTAAACGACGGGCTCGAAGGTGGAGAGGATGCGATTGAAGGGTTCCGAGGACAGCTCGGCCGCCACCTGGCGTCCGGTGGACCAGGGCTCGAGGGCAATGCGCCCGGCTGCGTCGAGGCGCAGCAGTCCGGCCCGAAATCGAAACCGCAACGCGTCGTCGAAGCGGCCTTCGGCCTCGGCATCGGCGGCCAGCCGCTCCAGCTCGCCGGGGTCGACCATCTCCAGCGGCTGCCCCGGCGAGAGCCGGGACGTTTTGGGCTCCATAAGGCCGGAGCGGCGCTTCGCCAGCAGAGACACAGCCCAAATGACCGCGGCGGCGAAGGCCAGGAGCGCAAGTATCGGAACGAGGACGCCGGCGGCGTCGAGGAGTCCTCTGTACCACGGCTCGGCCGGCGGCTTGCTCCCACTCGGCTCAGTTGAAGATGGGGTGGTTGAGTCTGTGCCTTGTCTCCCGTAGCGGGGGTGCTCCAGGATTGCGGCGGCGGCGGAGGCGGCTGCGGCCGCATCGAGGTCTTGCGGTGCCGCGGTGTCGGTGAGCCGGGCGAGTGTGTCCAGACGGGCTCGCAAGGCGGTTTCGTCGTCCGTTGCCAGCACGGCATTGAGATCCGTCGCGCGCCCGTCAACGACGTCGATCTGGCGCAGCTGCTCGAGAGCAACGGGATCGTCGGCGGCGCCCCGGGCCAGTTGGGCGACTTCGGCGGCCGTTGCCTCGCCGGCCCCGGCCGGGGGGGCGATCAGGAAGAGACAGAAGGCGGCGACGGCGACGGTGTGGCGCCGCTGGGGCTTCACTCCTCCGGTTGGTCTTCTATGGCGTGCCGCCACGGCGGCTCCTCGGGCGGAGACGCCTCGAACAGGGGCGGGGCATCGGGTGGCGGTGGCGGCTCCGGTGGGGTCGTTCCGAGCTGCTGCGCCTTAATCTCCAGATCGAACCCTTCCTTGCGGACGCGTAGCTCGAAATAGATGACCACTTCCAGGGCGGCGAGGAGAGGCTGGGAGATACACGACGACAGCAGTCCGATCAGTGCGGCCAGCACCAAGAACGTGAGCACACTGCTGCTGCTCGAAATGACACTGGTGAGGATCAGGGTGGGCACCAAGGCAAAAATTACGTAGACGATGAGACCCACAATGAGGGCGCCCAACGTCGGCCACCACCGCCCCTGCACCAGGCTGTAGGAGCGGCGCAAGGCGTCCACCGGGCCCTTGTGTTCGAGCATCACTGCGGCGTGGTAGAGCCACCAGGCCACGAACAGGAAAATGCCGGGAATGATCAGCGCAATAAGGCCGGCCATGAAGCCCAGGGCGAAGAGGATCGTCGCCCCAAGCAAGAGCCAGAATCGAGAGAACGCGGCTTTCAGTGATTGGGTCCAGGTGGCGGATCGTCCCAGGTAACGCTGGCCGAGCATGAACACACAGGCGCCCAGGGCCAGCAGTCCCACGAGGGCCTCGACGATTGCCAGGATGATCTGAGTTGTGTTGTACAGGTTCAGGCTGTCCTGGGTATAGAAGTACAGCTTGTGGTCGTAAAACAGGGCATCGTCGGCTACGGCAAAGGCCACGAGCAGATTGATGACTGTGATGGGCACCAGGAAGACGAGGAAGATCTTCATCAGGTCCCAGAGGTTGCGCGCCCAGAGCCGGGCCGAGATGTCGACCGTCTCGCCAACTCGGAGTATGCGCAGGTGTTCCATGACGGGCACCATAGCTGCCGACGGGGCGCGCTGCTGCCTGGTTTAGTCAGGCGGCAAGACTGACCGATTCGGGTACCCGGCAGGATCGACTTCGGCACCGGCGCTAGCGTGACCCCTGTGAAGCTGAACCCGGTGCTCACCGAACTTGGCGCCTACCCGATGGCCACCGTACAGGAGCGGGCCCGGGCGCTGCGGGCCGCCGGCAGGCCGCTCATCGATTTCTCCATCGGTGACCCCCGCGAGCCCACCCCGAGTTTTGTCCCTGCCGCCTTGAGGGCCGCCGTGTCCGATGTGTCGCAGTATCCGACGGTGGCCGGCCTTCCCGAGCTGCGGGCGGCGGTGGCCGGCTACGTGGAGCGGCGTTTTGGTGTGGTCGTCGATGCCGATACGCAGGTGCTGCCCACCTCGGGTTCAAAAGAGGCGATATTCACCACCCCACTGGCCTTTGTTGCTCCCGGCGACGCCGTGGTATTTGGCACCCCGGGATATCCGGTCTACGAACGCGGGTGCCGGTTTGCCGGAGCCTCCCCTGTTTTTTCGGAGCTGGGCGGCGACTTTGTGCTCCGCGCTGGGCATGTGCCCGAGGATTTATGGCCGGCGGTCCGGCTGGTGTGGGTCTGCACCCCGCACAATCCGACGGGAGCAGTGACCGGGCTCGACGAACTGGCCGATCTGCTTGCCGCCTGCCGGGAGCACGATGCGCTGCTGTTGAGCGATGAGTGTTATGCCGATATCTACGAAGACGAGGCGCCGCCGTCCGTGCTGCAGGCGGCCGGTGCGGGCTCCCACGGTGCCCTCTCCTACCTGAGCCTTTCCAAACGGTCGGGCATGACCGGGTACCGCAGCGGCGCCATCGTCGGCGACGCCGCTGCCGTCGCCGCCCTGCGGCTACTGCGAGCCTCGGTGGGAGTGGCTCCCGCTGAGTTTGTGCAATCGGCAGCCGCAGCCGCCTGGTCGGAAGACGAGCATGTCGCCGAGCGACGGCAGGTGTTCGCCCGCAAGCGGGCCGTCCTGCGCCGGGCTTTTGAAGACATGGGCTACCGGGTCGTGTGCTCCCGTGCCGGCCTCTACCTTTGGGTGCAGATAGGCGATGACGCCGCGGCTGCCGGCCGCCTTCTGGAGCGAGGTGTGGTGGTGTCGCCGGGATCGGCCTTCGGTGCCGGGGGTGAGGGGTACCTGCGGCTGGCCCTGGTGCCCACCGTCGAGGAATGTGAAAAAGCCGTGGAGGTTTTGCGATCGTGTCTGAGCACCAAAAGCTGATCGACCGGGCCTATGAGGACCTGAGCCTGCTTCCGGAAGCCGTCGACGCCATTGAAGAGACGATTGCCGGTCTCGATTCGGGGCGGCTGCGGGTGGCGGAAAAGCGGGGAGGCGCCTGGTCGGTGAACGAGTGGGTGAAGCGGGCGATCATCCTCTTCTTCCGTATCCGTGAGCTGGAGACCTCCAAGGCCGGGGTATTCGAGTACCACGACAAGATCCCTACCAAACGCAATTTTGCCGATGCAGGGGTCAGGGTGGTGCCGCCGGGGACGGTTCGTTACGGGGCCTTCTGTGAGCCCGGAGTGGTGGTCATGCCCGGTTATGTGAACATCGGCGCCCACATCGGCGCCGGCTCCATGATCGACACCTGGGCCACAGTCGGCTCCTGCGCTCAGATCGGCCGGGATGTGCACATTTCGGGCGGGGTGGGCATCGGTGGCGTGCTTGAGCCTCCGTCGGCCCGGCCCGTCATCGTCGAAGACGGCGCCTTCGTCGGCAGCAGGTGCATTCTTGTTGAGGGTGTTGTGATCGAAGAAGGTGCTGTGCTGGGCGCCACCACCACAATCACCGCCTCGACACCCATCTACGACGTCACCGGTCCGGAGCCCATCGAGCATCGGGGCCGGGTGCCCGCCCGATCGGTGGTCATCCCCGGGACCCGGCCTCGGGAGTTCCCCGCCGGCACCTATCAGCTGCCCTGCGCGCTCATCATCGGGAGACGTTCCGAATCGACCGATCGCAAGACATCCCTCAACGAAGCCCTTCGGGTGTTTGAGGTGCAGGTGTGAGCCTCGCCGACGATCTTGTCTGGCTCATCGGGGTGCCGTCTCCGACCGGCGAGGAGCAGGCGTTGTGCACCGCCGTTGCCCGGCGCCTCAGCCCTCGCTACGGCGCCGACGCCCTGCTTCGTGTCGGCAACGCCCTGGTGGTGGGCCGCCCGGACCAAAGACCCCAGATCACCTTCTACGGCCACCTCGATACCGTGCCGGCTCAGGGCAACGCCGTCCCCGAACTCCGAGAAGGCAGGGTGCACGGCGTTGGAGCCTCCGACATGAAGAGCGGGCTGGCGGTGATGGTCGCCCTTCTCGAGGACGGCGCCGTCGGCGCCGGGCCCTACAACCTGACCGCCGTCTTCTACGACAGGGAAGAGGGTCCGGCCGACGAGAACGGGCTCGAGGATGTGCTGAACGCCGTCGGCTGGTTGGGCCAAGCCGAGCTGGCCGTGGTGCTCGAGCCGACCGACCTGGAGGTGCAGCTGGGCTGCCAAGGGACCCTCAACGCTACGGTGAGTTTCCTGGGCCGGGCCGCTCACAGCGCCCGGCCTTGGCTGGGCGAAAACGCCATTACCAAGGCCGGAGCCTGGCTCGTCGATATGGCGCGGCGTGCTCCGCGCAAGGTGATGGTGAACGAGCTCGAATTCAATGAGTTGTTCAGCGTCACCAAGGCACAAGGGGGGGTGGCCAGCAACGTGATCCCGGCGCGGTTCGATCTGAACGTGAACTACCGATTTCCCCCCGACCTAACGCTGGAGCAGGCGGAGAGCCGCCTGCTTGCCGCCACCGCCGCCGCCGACGAGGTGGAGATCGTGGACCGGGCGGCGCCGGCTCCGATTCCCGAGGGCAATGCCCATTTGGAGCGCCTATCGGCCGTGAGCGGCGCCGTGCTGACCGGGAAGCAGGCTTGGACCGACGTGGCCCGCCTGGCGCAGCGGGGGATCCCGGCGGTCAACTACGGTCCGGGGGAGACGGCTGAGGCCCACCGGGCCGATGAGTCGGTAGAGGCGCAGAACCTCGAAGTGGCTTTTGCGGCGCTGCGGCGGTTTCTCATCTAGTCGTCCGCAGGTCTCATCCGGGATGGTCCGGCAACTCGGGGCGGGTTTCCGCCTCCTAACGCGACGACGCCGCCCCCCGGGGCGGTGTCGTCGCGCTCGCTCCGGCCGAGATGGCTACGGAACTGCTGTTGCCTTCGCGGTGTAGCGAAGGATTCCTGTGGTGCCGGTAGCACCGTCGTCGACCTCAATCACAAAGGCGCCCTGTACTTCGTCTCCCGCAGCAACGGTCACGGTGCCGGTGGCTCCGTTCGTCGGAACTGCGTCGCCCAGGTTGACAACGATTGGGGAACCATCCCACTCGAGGGGATCGGTGAAGTCGCTGCCAGCACCAGCCACAAGTGACAGGTACATGCTGAGCGACTTGTCAGACCAATCTCCCGCAAGGCCGGCGTTGCCGGCAGGATCGTCTTCGACCACAAGCTGGAGCTGAATGTCGTAGTCACAGTTGTTCTGATAACGCACAACATCCGTATAGGTGATTCGATCACCGTCGTAGCCCTTGACCGTCACCAGCTCCTGAAGGAGGGTGACGCCACTGGCACTGGTGATCGTCGCCGTAGTATCGAGGTCAGCGTATGGGTCCTGGAGGGGATCCGAGAAGTTTGTCGCATCCGGACCCTCCGCCTTTACAAAGCACGCCGCCACGGCATCAACATCGGCCCGCAGGAAGTTCTGCGTGATGACCGACGCAGCCGCGGGTGCAGCGATCAACAGCAATGCGATGATCAGTGCAGCCCACTTACCGCTTAGACGCTTCTTACGCTGCGCCATTCTCTACTCCTCGTTCGGCGCGTCGTGCGTCCTATCGGCCCCAGGGGTCTGGATGTGAAGCCCACCCGGTGCTCATTTCATTTTCACCGGAGGAACTAGTCACATCTTCGAGCTCTTCATCGTTGTCGAGGAGCATGGCGGACGGCTCTACGATGAGGTGCTCGAGCGCCCGGTGAAAATCGGCGTCGCTCTTCGGCACGTGAGCCGGGTTGAGGCTGTCCCATGGTGAAGTGGAGTCGTCGCTCTCGGCGTGGCGTTTCGCCACCTTGGCCAGGATGAGCGAAGGAGAGCGGCGCAGGGCCAAGGAGGCGAGCACGGTTCCGATGATCACCGCGGCGGTGGTGACGATCACACCGCCCCAGGTGACGACGGGACCGGCGAGAAAGTGTCGGGTGATCTCAAAGACCGCCGTCTCCACGGAGACGACAAGGCCGACGAGCCGCCCCTGTACGATGTCGGTGTCGTATCCGCCGCGCAGTCCCGGCAGCACAAAACGCAGCGCGCTGGCCACGGCCATCGCCGCCGTCGAGTAGGTCACCACCTTGACGAAGGTGGGCCGTTCCGCCACGACGACGATGTTGGGGAAGAAGCCCAGGTAGGAGCGGAGCTGGAGGGTGGCGTCCTCGATGTTGGCCACGGCGAAGACGGTGCTCAGCTTGACGGCGAGCACGATGAAGGTGGCGGTGACCGCCGCCTTGACCATCACGTAGTAATCGCGCTCGTTCAAGGCAGGATCACCACCTCGAGGTCGTGCTCGACCAGCGGGCTGCCGAGGCCGGCGACGTTGGCCTGCCAGCGCAGGTCCAGCGTGGCGCCGAGCCCGGGGCCGGTCATCTGCTCATCGAGGATGACGGAATGGTGAGAGGCGGCGTCGAAGCCGAGTGGGGGACCGATGGACTGCATGATGACGCCACCGACGATGGATACCTGCAGCGATGCGCCCAGGGAGACGTCGGCGAGGCTGATGTTGGGCAGCCCCAAAGCGCTGGTCAGCTCCAGGGTGGCCGTACTGCCGGCCAGCAGCGGCGCGGTCGTCTTCACCCGTGCTAGGTAGTGCCGTGACGTTGATCCAGCCGTCCCACTCACGGTGATGGTGTCGGCCGCACCGACCATGTGGTTGAACGGAATGAGATTGGTTCCTACCACGATCTCGTCGAGCTGGGGAGTCACAGCCGGGTCGGTCGTGGCCAGCTCGGCCCGCACCCGGAGGTAGCGGTCCCCGTCGTGGATGAACGCCAGCTCGGTCGGTGTCGAGGTGAACCAGGTGATTGGAGTGCCGTCGGGGCCCACAAACAGGGCGGGTGGATCAACGTTGTCGGTGGCCACTTGGAAACGGATCGAGCTGCTAGCCGGAAGGCTGCCGAGCCAGGAGATGGTCCCGTACACCCCGGAGCCGCCGGTGTCGTAGGTGGGGCTCTCCCAGGTTCCTATGGGCACGTATCCGCCTCCGCCGGGTGTCACCACCGGCTCCGGCCAGGTGTATTGGCGGCCCTGCTTGAGGCTGTGCAGGTTGGTCTCGTCCTGATCGTTGGCGTCCTCGTAGTAGACGTGGAAGGGCTCGCCGCCGAGTGAATAGATGCGGGTGCGATCGGGCCAGCCGCTGCTGTCCGTCACCCAGCCGGGACCCCCAGGGGGTCCGGCACAGGTGACGTTGACATCTCCGCCGCCAGGTCGATCGAGACGAACCACCGTGCCCGGCTGGGGGCAGACGATGGCGATGTAGTCGGCGTCAGTGGGCAGGTAGTAATCGTTGCCCAGCTCGCTCTCGGGGGTGAAGTGGGTGCTCTCGTAGCCGTCGAGGTCACGTTGCTGAATCGCTCCGAGGGGCTGATCGGCGATGATGCGCATGCCGTCCCCGGGTCCGCCGCCACTGGTGCCGCCGTTGTTGGTGCTGGTCAGGCGGCTGCCCCGCGTGCCGCCGAACGCTTGGGTGGTGCCATCGGAAAACTGGATCGTGCCCGATGTGCTGGCGACCATGCCGAGCATGGCGTCGCGGCTGCGGATCCCGTAGAGATCGTCGCTGCTGACGGGAGGTACCGCGTAGGCATCCCCACCGCTGCTGGTGACGTAGGTGAGCAGGATGGGCACGTTGGACTCGACGATGCCGGTACGCGACCCGGTGACATCGGCGGTGACGGTCACCGGTGTGCCCACCGGAATGGTGAAGGGGGAGCCCGCTACCGGAGTGGTTCCGTTGTACACGTTGACGGTAGCGGTGACGAAGGGGGCGTACATGGAGATCGTCTGGGTGAGCCGTTCGGTGGGGTAGACGAACTGGGTTCCGGCGAAGGAGATGGGCACGAGGGCGTCGAAGCCGTCGCCGTCGCCCCGTGTTGCCAGCGGTCCCCGGGCGCTGATCACCGTTGTCGAAGAGTTGTCACGAGCGCGGAATCGGTACGAGCGGCCCGCGTTGAGGTTGCCCGAGGTACGGATCCCATTGGTTGCCCGGTTGCCGTCCACCAGGCTGACCACGTATATGTCGGCGCCGACGGTGTCATAGCGGTCGGAGACGGCGTAGTAGAGCGGTTTGAAGGACGAGTAGGAGAAGACCGCCTCGGCATCCGACGCCGAGCCCGCCGTCGGGTTGCCCCAGTAGACGCAGAAAGAGGTGGTGCCTCCGGCGGGGATGGCGTCGACCTGAACCCATATGGAGGTGGCCGAATCGTTGATGGGGCCTTCGAGCCAAATGGGCAGCAGGGTGGACGCGTCCGAGGCGATGGCCCGCAGGTCGTCGCCGTCGGGCTGCATCTCCCCGGCGGCGATGAGTGAGGCGGTGTCGATCCTCACTCGAAGGGGATACTCGGTCACGCTCGATGCCCCGGCGGCGGTGTGGTCTATCGAGTAGCAGGTGCGCCCCGTCCAGCTGGGATTCCACCACGGCGCCGTCGAGCCGCCGCCGCCGAATGCGAGTACGAGGCTGTTGGGCTGCGTGGTGGCGTCGAGGTCGATGATGGTGCCTGCGCTGAACTCGGCTTGGGTGGTCCACACCGCGTTGGCCGCGCTCGAGTAGTCGTAGAAGACGACGAGGGCGTCGTCGCTGGCGATGTCTCCGCGTATGGTGTTCACCGTGGGCGTGGTGGCCGACACCACCGTCGATACACCCATGAGGGCGAGCGCGACAAGGACGACGCCGCTCAAGCGCCGTCTGCTGCGCGTTCCAACTCCCGGGGCAGTTATCGGGGTACCTCCGTCCCGGTTCTTGCTGTCTCTATCGGCCGGCACTAGTCACCACCTGAGCCACCGGCGGTACCATGTTTCGCCGTGCCGATTGATCTAGACATCGCCAAGGTGGCCCGATTGGCCCGAGTGGGGCTCAGCAAGGACGAACTGGAGCGCTACCAGGCCCAGCTCGGCGACATCCTCGAGCACGCGGCGCGGGTGCAGGCCCTCGACACCGAGGCGGTGCCGCCCAGCGCCCATTCCCTGCCCATGGTCAACGCTTTTCGTCCCGACGAGGTGGAGGAGACCCTCGATAGGGACGAAGTGCTGGATGCGGCTCCGATGCGCCACGGCGGGTATTTCCGGGCGCCGCCTTTTCTGGAGGAGTCGTGAGCGCCGCCGACCTGACCATCGCCGCGGCGGGGGCGGTGCTGCGCTCGGGCGATCTGAGCGCAGCCGGACTGCTCGACGCAGTGCGCCGGCGGATTGCCGAGACGGAGCCGATCGTCGACGCGTTTCTGGCCATGGATGAGACGGGAGCCGATTCTGCGGCGGCGGCGGCCGACGAGGCCTTTGCCGCCGGCACCGATCTGGGGCCGCTTCAGGGTATCCCCCTGGCCGTCAAGGACAACATGGTGACCCGGGGGGTGGAGACGACGGCCGGCTCGCAGATCCTGGCCGGCTATCGCCCTCCCTACGATGCCACCGTTGTCGAGCGGCTCCGGGCCGGTGGTGCCGTCATTGTGGGCAAGACGAATCTGGACGAGTTCGCCATGGGCTCGTCGACCGAGAACTCCAGCTTCAAGGTCACCCACAATCCTTGGGATACGAACCGGGTGCCGGGGGGCTCCTCCGGGGGCTCGGCGGCGGCGGTGGCCGCCGGCTCGGCTCTGGGCGCGCTCGGATCGGACACCGGCGGATCGATCCGCCAGCCGGCCTCGCTGTGTGGCGTGGTGGGCATGAAGCCGACCTACGGGCTGGTGAGCCGGTACGGGCTTATCGCTTTTGCCTCATCTCTGGACCAGATCGGCCCCTTCGCCCGCACCGTCGATGACGCGGTGACGCTGTTCGAAACGATCGCCGGTCACGATCCCAGCGATGCCACCAGCTACCGCGGCGATGTGCCCCAGGTTCGTGCCGATCTCGAGAGCGGCGTTGATGGGCTTCGTATCGGTGTCATCGGGGAGCTGGCCGGGGAGGGTATGGAACCCGATGTGCTGGCTGCGTTCGAGCGCACGGTCGAGCTGCTGTCCGGCGCCGGCGCCGAGATTAAAACGCTGTCCTTGCCTTCCGTGGAGCACGCCCTGAGCGCCTATTACCTCATTGCCCCCGCCGAGTGTTCGGCGAACCTCGCCCGCTTCGACGGCGTTCGTTACGGGTTGCGCGTCGACGGCGACAACGTCGAGCAGATGATGGCGGCCACCCGCCGCCGCGGTTTTGGGCCCGAGGTGACGCGCCGGGTGCTGCTGGGAACTTATGCCCTCTCCGCCGGCTACTACGACGCCTTCTACGGCCAGGCGCAGAAGGTTCGCACCTTGGTCATCAGGGATTTTGAGCAGGCCTACGCCGAGGCCGACGTGCTGGTGAGTCCGACAAGCCCGACTACCGCCTTTTGTATCGGGGACCGCACCGAAGACCCGTTGTCGATGTACCTGAGCGACGTGTGCACGATCCCCTCGAATCTGGCGGGCGATCCTGCTATTTCGGTGCCGGTCGGTCTCGATGGGCAGGGCCTCCCGATTGGCTTTCAGATACTGGCCCCGGCTCTCGGCGAGCCGGTTCTGTTCCGGGTGGCCCGGGCCGTCGAAGACCTGGCGAACTTCGAGGCACGGCCCGGGCTGACGGCGGGGGAGGCTGGGGCATGAGCTACGAGACGGTTATCGGCATCGAGACTCACGTCGAGCTCAAGACGGCCTCAAAGATGTTTTGCGGTTGTCCGGTCGACTTCGGCGCCGAGCCCAACACGAACGTCTGCCCGGTCTGCCTGGGCCTGCCCGGAGCCCTTCCGGTGCCCAACGAGCGCGCCATCGAGTGGACGGTGGCGCTCGGCCTCGCTCTCGGCTGCCGGGTAGCGGAGCGCTCGCTGTTCCACCGCAAGAACTACTTCTACGCCGATCTGCCCAAGAACTACCAGATCTCACAGTTCGACCTGCCACTGTGCATCGGCGGGCACCTCGACATCGAGACGGAGGCCGGAGCGCGCCGCATCGGCATCACCCGGGTGCACCTCGAGGAGGACACCGGCAAGAGCACCCATTTGGGCGAGAGCGGGCGCATTCATGCCGCCGAGGCTGCACTCCTCGACTTCAATCGTTCCGGCATTCCCCTCATGGAGGTGGTCAGCGAGCCGGACATCCGCAGTCCCGAGGAGGCGCGGGCCTACGCCCACGAGCTCCTGGCCATCATCCTGGCGCTGGGCATCTCCGACGCCCGCCTCGAGGAGGGCAGCGTTCGCCTCGACACGAACGTCTCGGTGCGTCCCGAAGGGAGCACCGCCCTGGGTACCAAGGTGGAGGTGAAGAACCTGAATTCGCTGCGTTCGTTGCAGCGCACGCTCGACTTCGAGCTGGAGCGGCAGGTGGGCATCCTGGAATCGGGGGGCCGGATCGCACAGGAGACACGGCACTGGGACGAGCGGGCGGAGCGCACCGAGCCGGGACGAAGCAAAGAGGAGTCCTCCGATTACCGCTACTTCCCCGAGCCGGATCTGGTTCCACTGGCCATTTCTGCGGAGGCCCAGGAGCGTATCCGGGCATCACTTCCCGAGCTGCCGGCACAGCGGCGGTCCCGCTATTTAGATCTCGGCCTCGACAACCGCTCCGCCCGGCTCGTCGCCGAGGGTGAGAATTATGGCGACACGTTCGACGCCGCCGTGGCCGCCGGAGCCGATGCCAAGGCTGCGGCTAATTGGCTGACCGGCGAGGTCACCGCTCACCTGCGCCGCGCCCATATGGCGTTGGGCGATTCACCTTTAGTCGGGGGCCATCTCGCCGAGCTGCATGCGATGGTGAAAGGGGGCGAACTGTCGTCCACGGCAGCCAAGGACGTGCTGACCGGAGTCCTCGACGGAGAAGGCACTCCGCGTCAGGTCGCCGAGAAGCGAGACCTGAAGCAGATCTCCGACGCGTCGGCGCTCGAGGCTGCCGTCGACGAGGCCATCGCCGCCGATCCGGAGACGCTCGATCGTTTGCGCCGGGGGGACCAGAAGATCGTTGGGTTCCTGATGGGCCGGGTGATGGGGGCGACGGGCGGCAAGGCCGACCCGCAAAAGGTGCGCGAGATCATTCAGGAGCGGGCCTCGGGGTGAACGGGCCAACCGGGCGATGAGCCCGCTGCGTGCCGTGGTCTTCGACTGTGATGGGGTGCTGGTCGACTCCGAGCCCCACTCGATTGCGGCCTGGCTGAACGTCCTGGGCGGTCGAGGTCACTGCGCCGTGCGCTCCGATGTGGAGGCGTGCACCGGCCTTGGGTACGGGCCGACGTACGCGCACCTCGCCGCCACAGATCCGAACATCACTCTGCCGGCCGCCGCCGACCTGTGGCCGGAACTGCTCGAGGCGCTGGCTGCTTCATTTGATGCCGGGCTGGACCCGTTTGCCGACGCAGCCGATGCCGTTGCCGCTCTTTCCGCCGCGGGAGTTCCCATCGGTGTTGCCTCGTCCAGCCCTCGGGAGCGGCTCGACCTGACGTTGAGCCGTAGCGGACTGATCGGCCACTTTGCCGCCACGGCGGCGGGCGATGAGGTGCAACGCGGCAAACCTGCCCCCGATGTCTACCTGCTTGCCGCTCAGCGCCTCGGTGTTCCTGCCGGGGAGTGTGTGGCCGTTGAGGACACCGGGCTTGGTGCCGAGTCGGCGCATGCCGCTGGTATGTCGGTGGTGGGGGTGGTGCGCGATCCTGCCGAGGCGGCACGTTTGCTTGCGGCCGGCGCCGGCCCCGTCGATGTGCTGGATCCGGGCGCTCTGCTCGGTCTGTTGAACTGATCCGGCGCCGGTTCACGACCGGCCGGGCCGGGCTTATCCGGTGTTGCGCAGGCCGGTGGCGATGCCGTTGATGGACAGCAGCAGGGCGCGTTCCAGTTTAGGATCGCCGGCGCCGGGGCCGCGCCACCGGGCCAGCAGCGACACCTGAACGAGGCTGATTGGGTCGAGGTAAGAGTCGCGGACTTCGAGGGTGCGCTTGAGGGTGGGATGGGCACCGAGCAGCTCCGTCTCTCCGGTCAGTCTGAGCACGGCGGCCAGCGTGCGATCGTGCTCGTGCCGGATGTCGTCGAAGAACGAGTGGAGGCAAGGGTCGACGAGCAGGTCGACGTAGCGGGAGGCAACGTTGAGGTCGGCCTTGGCCAGGGTCATTTCGACGTTGGCAACAAATGTGCGGAAGAACGGCCAACTCGTGTACATCTCGGCGATGGTCTCATCCCAGCCGGCGTCGATGGCGGAGGTGATGCCGCTGCCCACTCCGTACCAGCCGGGGATGATGAGCCGTGTCTGGGTCCATCCGAAGACCCAGGGGATGGCGCGCAGGCCTTCGAGCCCCTTGTCGCTCAGGCCGGGGCGATGCGCCGGGCGCGACCCGATCTTGAAGGCCGCCAATTCCTCGACTGGGGTGGAGGAGCGGAAAAAAACCATGAGGCCGGGGCGTTCGATGAGATCGCGATAGGCAAGGTAGGCGGCATTGGAGATGGCATCCATGGCGGCGAACCAGCGCTCGAGCGTGGTTTCGTCGTGGCGGGGATTGCGGTGGAGCAGCGAAGCTTCGAGCGTGGCGGCCAGGGTGAGTTCGAGATTGCGCCGGGCCAGCCCGGGAAGCCCGTATTTGTCGGAGATCACCTCTCCCTGTTCGGTGACTTTGATGGTGGAGTCGACGGTCCCGAAGGGCTGGGCGAGCACGGCCTCGTTGGTGGGCCCGCCCCCCCTGCCGACGGTGCCGCCTCTGCCGTGGAAGATGCGCAGGCGCACTCCGTGGCCGGCGGCGACGTCGCGAATGGCGCGGGCCGCCCGGTACAGCTCCCACTGCGACGTGGTGATGCCGGCGTGTTTGCTGGAGTCCGAATAACCGAGCATGACCTCTTGCAGATCGCCGCGCAGAGAGACGAGCCGCCGGTACGAGGGATCGGAGAGCATGGCCTCGAGTATCTCGGCGGCGGATCTCACCGCCTCGGTGGTCTCGAAGAGAGGGACGAAGCCGATTCGGGCGATGCCGGTGTGCAGATCGATCAGGCCGGAGTCGTGGGCCAGCACCACTGCGGCGAACACGTCGTCGGCGCCCGTCGTCTCCGAGATGATGTACGACTCGATGGTTCTCTCTCCGTAGCGCTCGATGGCTTCGGCGACCGTCGAGAAGACGGCACTGGTGACGGCGGCCTCGTCGCTGAGCGATACGGTGCGCGGAGCCAGCGGCCGGCGGCTCTTCAGCTCGGCGGAGAGCAGCCGGGTGCGTTCGTCGCGGTCGAATTCGCCGTAGGGGGTGTCGGCATCTGCGGCGGTGTGAGCCCAGAGTTCGGCGAGCAGCTCGTGGTGCCGTGAGGCGTGCTCGCGCACATCCATGACGGCGAGCCCAAAACCGAAAGCGGCGACCCGGCGAATGAGACGGCTCAGGGCGCCGGAGGCGATGAGCCGGCCACGATTGGCGGCAAACGAGCCGTGCATGACGAGGAGGTCGTCGAGCAGCTGCCCGGGATCGAGATAATCGCAACCCGGGGTGTGTCTTGCACCTCTGGCATAACGATCCCTCGTGCTGCGGAGGCGCTCCAGCACATAGGCACACTTGAGGCGGTACGGCTCTTCGCTCCTGGTCCCCTTGAAGTGGGAATGGACCTCGGGTAGGGCCGCGGCGTCGGCGTCGAGCGACAGATCGAGCTCGGCGGAGACTCCGACCACGGCCGTCGAGGCGGACAGCTCGGCGGCCAGCGCATCGACTGCCGTGATGATGCGCTGCAATCCGCGGTCGTGCTGGAGGGCGAGGACCTCGAGGGTGACCTCGGGGGTGACCGACGGATTGCCGTCGCGGTCTCCGCCCGCCCAGGTGCCGAAGCGGATTGGCGCCGCGTCGGGCGGCAGCTCGACGCCCAGCCGAGCCATCTGGCCATCGATGTGGCCGGAGAGATTGCCCAGTACATCGTCGAAGAGCGACTCGAGGAAGTAGATAGCGCTGCGGGCCTCGTCGAGTGGGGTGGGCCGGGCGTGGCGCAGCTCATTGGTCTGCCACATGAGCTCGATGATTTCGGAGAGCCGGGCATCGATCTCGGCGGTCTCGCCGTCGGTGGCTCGGGGATCGGAACGGCGCTCCAGGAGATTGGCGATGGTGGCCAGCTTGGTGAGCATCGACCAGCGGGCCGCCTCGGTGGGGTGGGCGGTGAACACGGGCCGGAGCTCGAGGCGGCGGACCACATCGGTGATGTCATCGGTGCCCACGCCGGACTCGAGGATGTGATCGACGGTTGCCTCGAGCCAGCCGGCGGTGCGCCTGGAACGGGCGGTGAGCACATCGACGCGGTGCACCTGCTCCACGACGTTGGCCAAATAGAAGAAGGCGGTGAAGGCGCGGACGAGCTCAATGGTGGTGTCCAGATCGAGGTCGGACAGGATGTTGTCGAGACGCCGGGCCTTCTCCGGGTCTGGACGCTCCCGCAGCACGCTGGTGAGACTCCACACCTCCTCGACGAGGTTGAGCAGCTCGGGCCCGACTTGGCGGACGAGCGTCCCGCCGAGCATGTCGCGCAGGCGCCTGATGTCGGCGCGCAACGCGGCCTCGTCGGCGTGGATCCTCAGCGACAGATCGGCAGGTGGCAACGTCATGGCCGGCAGCGTAGGCGCCTCTTGGCCGCGGGCGATTCGAATAGCATGCCGCGATGCGCTACTTCGTCACCGGGGCGACGGGCTTCATCGGCGGGTACCTGACCTCTCAGCTTCTCGCCAACGGAGACGAGGTCACGGCCCTCGTTCGCACCGGCAGGCAGGCCAAGACTCTGGCCGGGTACGGCGTGCTGCCCCATCTGGGCGATGTGCTCGACAAGAGCTCGATGCGCCGGGGTATGGCCGGCGCCGACGGAGTCTTTCATCTGGCGGCGATTCGCGATGTGGCAACAAGGGACAGGAGGCGGATGGAGGCGGTGAACGTTGAGGGCACCCGCAACGTGCTCGAGCTCATCGATGAGTTACATATCGCTCGCGGCGTTTATACGAGCACCTTGGCGGTGAACTCGGACACCAAAGGCAAGGCGGTCGATGAGTCCTACCGTTTTGAGGGGCGCCACATCACCACCTACGACCGAACCAAGGCGGCGGCGCACTACGAGATCGCTGCGCCGATGATGCAGCGCGGCCTTCCGCTGATAATCGTGATGCCGGGGGCGGTGTACGGACCGGGAGACGAGGGTGACCTGGCCGCCGCCTTCACCTCATTCCTCCGGGGCCGGCTCCCGTTTATCCCTACGCGTTCCGCAAGCTCATTTGCCCATGTTCTCGACGTGGCCCAAGGGCATGTGCTGGCCATGGAACATGGTGAGATCGGTGCGAGCTACCTGATCTGCGGGCCGCCGCACACTGTGCTCGAGGTGTTCCGGCTGGCGGCCAAGCTGGTGGGACGCCGCCACGGGCCGGTCCCGGTGCCGTGGTGGCTGGTGCGGGCGGCGGCGTCCCTGCTCCGGGGTGTTGGCACGCTGGTGCCGCCGGCTCTCGGCCCGGCGATGAAGCTGCGAGCAGGGTCGGGCGTGACCTATCTGGGAGACGACTCCAAGGCGCGACGCGAATTGGGTTTCGATCCGGAGCCCCTGGAGACGGGCTTGCCCGATACGGTGCGGGCTGCACTCGAGGATCTGATTACCGGGGACTGAAGTTGGGCGGTCTGGTGCGGTAACGTCTTGACCCGCAAGGAGTGTGTGTGCCACCACCCATAGACAGGCTCACCGAGGAAGAGGCTCGGGCACGGGCGGAGCAGATCTCCGCCGTCTCGTACACGATCGACCTGGATCTTGTTGCCGGGGCCAAGACTTTCAGCGGCAATGTGACCGTGACCTTCGATCACCGAGGCGGGGACACCTTCCTCGAGTGGCTCGGCGGGCAGATCGGGAGTTTCGAGATCAACGGTGTCGCCACCGAACCATTGTGGGATGGGATGCGCATCATCTTGCCTGCTGCGGCACTCGCCGAGCACAACGAGATCAGCATTTCCTATGAACGCCCGTACGACCACACCGGAGAAGGCTTTCACCAGTTCTTCGATCCCAAAGACGGCGCCGAGTATCTGTACACCCAATTCGAGCCCTACTCGGCCCATCGGCTGTTCCCTTGCTTCGATCAGCCCGATCTGAAGGCGACCTACCGGGTGACGGTGACGGCGCCTGCGGAGTGGGAGGTGGTGAGCGCCGGCGCTGAGATGGACCGTGACGAGCTGCCCGACGGCCGGGCCCGCCGAGTCTTCGCCGAGACCGTGCCGTTCAGCACCTATCTGCTGGCCGTCTGTGCGGGCCCCTTTGCCGTCGTTGCTGGCGAGCATCGTGATATCCCGCTGCGGCTGTTCTGCCGGTCATCGTTGCTCAAGCATCTCGACGCGGAGAACATGTTCGAGCTGACCAAAACGGGCATCGACTTCTACGAGCGCCTCTTCAATCAGCCCTACGCCTTCGGCAAGTACGACCAGCTCTTTGTTCCCGAGTTCAACGGGGGCGGTATGGAGAACGTGGCGGCGGTGGTCTACACCGATACGATCGTCTTTCGCGATCCGCCTACAAGTGACCAGGTCATGCGGCGTGCCGAGTACTTCATGCACGAGCTGGCGCACATGTGGTTCGGTGATCTGGTGACGATGATCTGGTGGAACGACCTGTGGCTCAATGAGTCGTTTGCCTCCTACATCGCCTACCTCGCACTTGAGGACATGGGGGAGTTCCCATCTATCTGGCAGGACTTCAACTTCCGCATGAAGCTGTGGGCCTACCGTGAGGATGAGCTTCCCACCACTCACCGCATCGCCGACGAGGTGCCTTCAACCGACGAGACCTTCCTCAACTTCGACGGCATTACCTACGGTAAAGGTGCCTCGGTGCTCAAGCAGCTCGTTACCACCATCGGCATCGAGGCGTTCTGCTCCGGCATGCACATCTACTTCCGGCGCCACCGGTTCGGCAACGCATCACTTGCCGACTTCCTTGCCGCCCTTCAGGAAGGCAGCGGCATGGACCTGGTGCAGTGGGCGGCCCGGTGGCTGAAGACGGCCGGCCGCAACTCGCTTGGGGTGGAGTGGGAGCAGCAGAACGGCCGCATCGCCAAGCTCGAGCTGGTGCAATCGGCGCCTGCCGCCCATCCGGTGTTGCGGCCCCATCGTGTTGATCTGGCCCTTATCGATGCCGACGGCGCCATGCTGACTCTGCCGGTGACCATCGATGACCGGCGCCGGGTGGTCGGTGAGGCGGAGGCGATCCGGGCACCGGTGTTCGTGTTCCCCAACTACGGGGATCACGGCTACGCCAAGGTGTCGCTCGACGCGGCATCCACCGAGTGGGCTCTGGCGAATGTCGGCACCATCGAAGAGGTGTTGCTGCGGCAGCAGGTCTGGGTGTCGTTGTGGGAAATGACGCGCGACCAGATGCTCACCTCGGCGGACTATCTGGCTCTCGTCAGGCAGGCACTTGTGCCCGAGCCGGACCTGGCCCTGGTGCAGATGGTCACCTCGACTGCGAGCGGCGCGGTGGCACGATACGTGCCCGAGGGCCGTATCGACGAGGAGTCGCGTTTTTTTGTCGATGCCGCCCGCTCCGCCATCAAGACTGCCGCTGCCGGAGACATGCGTGTGCTCTGGGCTCGGGCGCTTATCGATCAGGCGCGGCTGGCGGAGGATGCCCGTCTGGCGGCCTCCATCGTTGAGGTGCCTCCGGACGGCCTTGCCGTCGACCAGGACATGCGATGGGCGGTGGCGATCCGTTGGGTGGCTATCGGGCTTGACGGCGCCGGCGAGCGTCTTGAGTCGGAGCAAGTACGCGACGGATCGGACCGTGGTGAGCGCGCCCTGGTGACGGCGCAGGCGGCCCGTCCCGATCCGTCGGCCAAGGAGGAGGTGTGGGAGCGCATCCATGGGGGAGGCTACGACTCGCTCCACCTGACGCTGGCTGCAGCTCGCGGGTTCTGGCATCGTTCGCAGCGCGACATCCTCGAGCCCTTTGTTCCCCGTCTCTTCGATGAGCTGCCCAGGGTGTTCCGCGACTGGGAAGCCGAGGCGGCCTGGGCCTACTTCCGCGCCTTCTTCCCTTGGTATCGGATAGAGCAGTCCACCATCACCCAGGTGGGGGCGCTGCTCGATGGGGGAAACCCCGGGCCCATGCTGCGCCGGATGCTGGTTGAGACCGAGGACAAGCTGAAGCGTGCTCTCGCCTGCAGGTCTTTTGCCGCCGAGGCGATGGAACCGACCGGCGCGGACCCGCAGACGTCCTAGGCGGCGGCGCACACCTCCCGGAGCGATTCCAAATCGAGAAGAGTCATGGCTTCATCGGGAGGGTTCTCGAGAGCCGTCTGCACGGTGTGCCGGATGAGTTCCAGGTTGGGCATGCCGTATCCATTGGCGTCCACGCCCGCAATGTAGGATTTGCCGGTGCCGGCCAGCTCAGGTGCTCCGGGAATGAATCGCACCCCCACCACCCGGCTGGTGTCGATCTGTGACACGAGCTCGAGCAAATCGGGCCACTCCGACACGGGAACGTCCGTGCGCAGGTTGCCCTCGATGATGTAAGTGATTGCGGGGAGTCGGCGCACCACGGTGGAGAGATCGGCCCCGGCGGCGACGGCCTCCAGCACGCAGCGCTGCCGGTCCATGCGGTAGTAGTCGGAGTCCTGGTGCCGCAGCCGGACGTAGTCCAGGGCCATGTTGCCGTCGAAGTGGTACTCCCCGACGGGGATGTCGACGTCCAGCACCGTGCCGTCGGGGCGGACCACGTTGTCTTCGTGGACCGGTTTGGCAACGTAGATATCGATACCGCCGATGACGTCGACGATCTCGACGAAGCCGAGCAGATCCACGAGGGCGAAGTAGTCGATCTCGATTCCGAGTCCTTCTCCAAGAACCGCCTTGATGGCGTTGCCGCCGGAGTTGGGGCCACCAGGGAACAGATCCGGGTGGGCGAGGCCGTAGCCGTAGACCCCCCAGATCAGATCGGGGTAGCGGTGGTCGGGAAACGCCGAGTAGGCGGGGATGCCCTCGGGTATGGGCCACTGGGCCTGGTTGCGCGGCACCGAGAACATGGCGGTGTGGCCGGAATCCGGATCGATGGAGACGACGATGATGGTGTCGGTGCGGACCCCGTAGCGGCCGGGGCCGGCGTCGCTGCCGAGCAGGGCAATGGTGACCCGTCCTGGCCCGACAAAGGGGCCGGGTGCGACGGTGGTGGTGGTTGTGGACGACGTGGTCGCCACGGTGTCGTCGGCGGTGGGCAGGGTGGTCTCGGTAGTTGTGGAGGTAGTGGGCGGCGGCGCCGCCTGCTGTGGGTCCGTCTCATAGTCGTGGGTGATGCCCTGGTGCAGGGCCAGCGTGCGCACTCCGGCCCAGCCGTGAGGCCAGGCGACCAGGGCCAGCAGCGGCGCCAGAACCGCGCCGAGGACAAGAGCCCGCCGCCATCCTCCATGCCGCCGGGGCCGATCGGCCACCGCGAACGCATCCAGCACGGCAAAGACCCTGAAGGCGAGCAGGGCGATGATGGCGGCGAACAGCACATGCAGCAGGGCCGGGTGTTTGAAGAAGGGCCGGATGATGTCGACGGCGATAGCGATGCCGCTCAGCTCCCAGGGCCCAAACAGAAGGATCACCACTACAAGGGCCGGGATGCTGAGGGCAAACGTGATCCCGATCAGCCAGAGCCCGCGCCGCTGGCGGCCTGCATAGAACTGACCGGCGCCGGGGAGGAGCGCCGAAAGGAGCGCGGCGCGCAGAGGGCCGGGCCTATGTGCGTCGCTCATTGCTCCAGCATACGGCGGCAGGTGGCCAAGCCTTGGCAGCGCCCCGGTCTAACCTGTCGGCATGCTTTTCCACCTCTACCAGGCAGCCCAGAATGTTCAGGAGGTCCAGGAGACGGCCCGTGACATCGCCCAGAGGTTCCGTGAGGACCCGGCGTTCATGTGGACTCTTGTGGCCATCGGTGTGATAACCGCCATCGTGTTCATCTGGGGGATGTTCAAGCAGGCCTTCAAGGCCGCCATCGTGGGCGCCTTGTTGTGTGCCGGGGCCTGGTTCTGGTTCTTTGCCGGCTCCTAGATGGGTGGCCGACGCCCGGCGGCGGCGTTCTGTCGCACGGTCTCAGGGACGCGTTTGAGGGCTCTGCCGCGTCGGTTAGCGGGCGCCGTCGAAGCCGAGTTGACCTTCGCTTGAGGGGGAGACGCGCCGCCGGCTCTTGCCGTCTTTGAGATTGCGTCGATCTCGGCCACAATGTCGCTCCGATGGAGCAGAAGGTTGTTGTTGCCGAGGAGATAGCCGAGGCGGGCATCGCTCAGCTTCGCGAGTGCTGTGAGGTCGACCTCGCCGTCGGGGTGGACCGGAGCGAGTTGCTGCAGCGTTTGGCCGATGCCTCCGGCCTTGTCGTGCGCTCGGCGACCAAGGTCGATGCCGAGATGATCAAGGCCGCTCCCGGGCTCAAGGTTATCGGCCGTGCCGGAATCGGCGTGGACAACATCGACATCGATGCCGCCACCAGGGCTGGTGTTCTGGTCGTCAACGCACCGGCCGCCAACGCCATGTCGGCGGCCGAGCACACCTTGGCGCTGCTGCTGAGCCAGGCGCGGCGCGTTCCCGAGGCAGACCGTTCGGTGCGGGCCGGAGGCTGGGAACGTAAGCGGCTCAAGGGTGTGGAGCTGTTCGGCAAGACGCTGGGCATCATCGGGCTGGGCCAAATCGGGACGATCGTGGCTCAGCGGGGCGCCGCGTTCGGCATGATCGTGATCGTGTACGACCCCTTCGTCTCCGAGGATCGGGCCAAACGGATCGGGGCCCAGGTCAGGGAGAGTCTGGAGGAACTGCTGGCCGAGAGCGACTTTGTCACCGTGCACGTGCCGCGCAACCGCGAGACCGAGGGGCTCATCGACGCCGAGGCGCTGGCGGCAGCCAAGCCGGGCATCCGTATCGTGAATACCTCACGCGGCGGCATTGTCGACGAGGCCGCCCTCGCCGCGGCAGTGCGTTCGGGCCGTGTGGCCGGCGCCGCTCTCGACGTGTTTGCCAACGAGCCACCCGAAGGAAGTCCGCTTTTTGAGCTGCCCGAGGTCGTGCTGACGCCGCACCTCGGCGCTTCCACGGTCGAAGCCCAGGACAAGGCGGGCATCGACGTGGCGACTTCGATGGTGGCGGCCCTGCGCGGCGAACTGGTGCCCGATGCGGTGAATCTCGATTTGGGGCGTGACGTTCCCGACGAGCTGATCCCGTTCCTGCCGGTCGCCGAGAGTCTGGCCGCGTTGTATGTGGTGCTCGCCCACGGCCTGCCCAACGAGCTTGCGGTGCGGGTCGAGGGGCGCCTCGCCGAATCGAACTGCAAGCCGCTGTCGCTGGCTGTCCTCAAATCGGCGCTGAGCCGGGTGAGCGCCGAGCACGTGACTTACGTGAATGCACCCACGCTGGCTGAAGCTCACGGCATCTCATTGGTGGAGGAGTCGACCTCGGCGGTGAGCGACTACGTCTCGGTTATCCGGCTGTCGGGAATGGTGGGTGGAGAAGAATGCGAGGTTGCCGGCACGCTGATCGGCCGCAAAGGCCCGGTGCTCATCGGTGCCCTCGACCACGAACTGGAGCTGCCTCTGAGCGCCAATACCGTGCTGCTCCTCAACGATGACGTACCCGGGGTTATTGGCCGCGTCGGCACCTACCTGGGTGAGCTGGGGGTGAACATCGCCAATATGGCGGTGGGCCGCTCGTATCGCACCGGTGCTGTGGCCGCCATGGGCCTCAATGTCGACAGGCCGCTGACGGAGGAAGAGGTCGAGGGCCTGCGCCAGGTCGGCGGGGTGACCAGAGCCTGGTTCGTCGATCTCTCCTAGAGCAGGCCGGTCAGCGCCCATCCCATTGCCAGGCCGTAGAGCCCGGCCACCACATCGTCCGCGGTGACCCCAACGGCTCCGGGAAGACGCTCGGCCGCCTTCACGCCGGGAAGGACCTTGAAGATGTCGGCGGCACGGGCTACGGCGAGAGCGGCCAGGCAGGGCCACCATGATGTCAGGCCGATGAAGGCAATGAGAGTGCCGGCGGTCTCGTCCATGCATACCCAGCCCGGATCGGCGCCCCGGGCAAACGGAGCCGCCGACCACAGCGAGGCTGCCGTGGCGACCGTTGCCAGCAAGAGAGTCACCCACCACGGGGCATGGGTCAGGATGACGGCGGCGCCGGCGGCGGCGGCAAGGGCGGCGCCGAAGGTGCCGGCTCCGGCATCACTGTGCCACAGCCGCCCGGGGATGAGCCCGAGCCCGAACGATGAGGCGATGAGGCGATGCACCGGCCGGAGCGTAGCGGTGCCGCCGGAAGCTGAGCCACAGCAGCATCGTGCGACGGGTGGCCGGGCTGGGCGTAATCCCGGCGAGCCAAGCGGACTACGCTGCGCGTCGGAGAGCCGGAACGCCCGGTACGTGACCTTCGGGAGGAGACCCTTGGGCCAGCAGCCGAATGTGCCACCAAAGATGGAGTTCTTGCCGTGGCCGGATCACCATCCGCCGCCACCACGTCGCTGGTCGCCGCAGCGCCCGGGCGATCTGTCTTTGCCGGGAGAGAGCCGCCGGGACGGTGCTTTCGGGATACCAGGCCCCGATTCGGGCTTCGCCCTCTCGCTGCTCGCCGAGCGGGCATCGGAAGCACGAGACGATGACACCATCGCTGCTCTTGCCGTTCTCATGATGGCCAGGGCGGCGCACTTGGGCAGGGCCCCGGTGGCGATGGATGCCGACGTGGCCGAAATCGTTCTCGGACTCGCCGGTGGATCGGCGGCCGGCGCCGCCGCGACAGTTCGCGGCGTAGCCCGTTCTCCCGGCCGCGCCCGGGATCTGCTGGAGGCTGTGGACTTCGAGTTGCTGACCACCGCCGCCGGAGAAGTGCAGATGCGCGCCGCGTCGAGTGGTGCCGCGTCGCCATGAGTTACCGGTACATCGCCGGAGAGGCGCTGGCCATACCCGCTGGGGCGGCACTTCCGCCGTACCACTTGCCCTGGTGTTTTGGCTGTGGACCGGAGAACGAGCACGGCCTGGGCCTGGAGGCGCGAATCGAGGGCGACCGTGTGGTGGCCGACATCCAGTTCGCCCCGTGGTTTGCCGGCGGCCCCGGCGTGGTGCACGGTGGTGCCATCGCCGCTTTTTTCGATGATCTCATGGGTTTTGTGCCGGTGGCCTTTGACGCTCCAGCGGTCACGGCGAGATTCGAGATCAACTTCAGGCGTCCCATCTTGCTGGGCGCGTCCGTGCGAGGCGAGGCTTGGCTCAGCGCCCGGGAGGGCCGCAAGCTGTGGGCGGAATCGATCGGTCTGAGTCCCGACGGCGAGCCTTACGTCGAGGCGCAGGCGCTTTACCTGGCGGTCGATCCCGACCACTTTGCCCGAGCGCTCGCCGGCATGCCGGAGGAGCAGCGCAGGCGCCTGGAGCGGTTCCGGCCGGACGGGTACTACCCGTGAAGATTGTCAGGGTGCGCCTGCCGGGGGACGAGATCGCCTACGGAGCAGCCGAATTGGAGGGCATTCGGGTATTCCGCGGCACGCCGTTTGTCGCCTGGGAGCCGACGGAGAACCTCATTCCTTTCGAATCGGCCCTGCTGCTCTCGCCGGTTATCCCCACCAAGGTGATCGGGGTGGGCAAGAACTATGCCGGACATGCCGCCGAGATGGGGGGCGAGATACCAGACGAGCCCATCATCTTCTCGAAGCCGGCAACCTCGGTGATCGGTCCGGAGGCGGCGGTGGTGATTCCTCCCGATTCGAATGAGGTGCACCATGAGGCCGAGCTGGCTGTGGTAGTGGGGAAGGTCTCGCGGCTGGTCGCTCCGGAGGACGCCGGGACTCACATCCTCGGTTACACCGCGGCCAACGACGTCACCGCCCGCGATCTGCAGAGCCGCGATGGGCAGTGGACACGCGCCAAGGGTTTCGACACGTTCTGCCCCTTGGGCCCGGCCATCGAGACCGAGCTAGACCCGCAGGGGCTGATGGTGTCGTGCCGTGTCAACGGTGACCTGCGACAGGAGGCAACGACCGACGACATGGTCTTCGGAGTAGCTGAGCTGTTGTCATTCGTGAGCAGGGTGATGACGCTGCTGCCCGGCGACGTGATTCTTACGGGCACTCCTTCCGGCGTGGGCCCGGTGTTTCCCGGCGACATCATGGAGGTTGAAGTGGAGCGGATCGGGGTGCTGCGCAACAGGGTGGTGGACTCGTGAGTGTGAGGGTTCGTTTTGCGCCTTCCCCCACAGGCAACCTGCACGTGGGGACGGCGCGCACGGTTCTCTACAACTGGCTCTTCGCCCGAAGGCACGGCGGCACGCTGGTGGTGCGGGTGGACGACACCGACGCCGAGCGCAGTACGGCCGAGTTCGAGCGGGACATCCTGGACAGCGTGCACTGGCTGGGGATGGACTGGGATGAGGGCGTCGAGGTAGGCGGGCCGCATGACCCGTACCGGCAGAGTCTCCGCCTGGACCGCTATCGCGAGGTGACCGACCGGCTCGTGGCCGAAGGCGCCGCCTACCACGACCTGGCCACACCGGAGCAGCTGGAGGAGCTGCGGCGCGAGGCGGCTGCCGCGGGGGGATCGCCGGTCTACCGCGGCCGCTTCCGGGCATCCGCCGAGGAGGCCGCAAAGCGCCTGGGTGCGGGGGAGCGCCTTCCCGTACGCTTCGCGGTTCCCCGGCCCGGCGAGACCGTGCTGAAGGATGCCATTCGCGGCGAGGTGCGCTTCGACCACGCCGACGTCGACGATTTTGTCGTGCTGCGCTCGGATGGGTCGCCTACCTACCACCTGGCCAGCACCGTCGACGACATCGATTTCCGGATCAGCCACGTCATCCGCGGTGAGGATCTGTTGCCATCGACGCCTAAACACATCCTGCTGACCAAGGCCATCGGCGGCGCCGAGCCCACCTACGCGCACATCTCGCTGCTGACCGGGCCCGACGGGGCCAAGCTGAGCAAACGCCACGGCGCCACGTCTCTGCGGGAGTACCGCGAGGCGGGCATCGTGCCCGAGGCGATGTGTAACTACCTGGC
>Ga0307421_1000435_pt1 | contig 26640 bp, 30 predicted proteins | sample SalMarWE160270MG_FD_202163 | JGI IMG/M metagenome (GOLD analysis project Ga0307421, IMG submission 202163) | Salt marsh sediment microbial communities from the Plum Island Ecosystem LTER, Massachusetts, United States - WE1602-70 | ecosystem: Environmental > Aquatic > Marine > Intertidal zone >... | reverse complement strand
AATAAGTATCTAGACCTTCCTTAACAATAGTGGCTACTGCCCCTTGAGCTTCCGAATTATTCAGTTTAGCTTTGGTTTGTGATTCGAATTGAATTTTTTCAGTAGGAATTCTTACGGCGATAACAGCTGTTAAGCCTTCTTTAGTATCTTCGCCACTAAAACCATTATTTCCTTTGACAAAGCCATTTTTTTTGGCATAGTCGTTGATGGCTCTGGTAAGGGCAATTTTAAATCCCGTTAAGTGGGTTCCACCATCTTTAGTATTAATGACATTAACAAAGGATTCTATATTCTCCGTAAAACCATCATTATATTGAAGGGAAGCTTCGATGCCCATCTCTTCACCTTCACCTTTAATAAAAATAGCTTGATGGAGAGGTTTTTTACTGCGATTTAAAAATCTTACAAAGGAAGCAATTCCCCCTTCAAAATAAAAATGTTTTGTCGTTTTAGCTCCCTCGTCTTTTAAATGAAATCTTAAGCCGGGGATAAGGTAAGACCTCTCTCTTATTAGTTGTTCAACAACCTTATAGTTGAAAGCACTATCTTTAAAGACTTTTTTGTCTGGGGTGAATAGGATAGTTGTTCCAGTCTCTTTAGTCTTACCTGTTTCTTTCACCGGGCTTTTAGGTTTACCTCGGCTGTATTCTTGAGTATAAATTTTCCCTTCCCTTCTCACTTCAGCTTTAAGATAAGAAGATAAGGCATTGACGACAGAAATTCCTACCCCATGAAGTCCGCCTGAAACCTTGTAAGTACGACTATCGAATTTAGCTCCAGCATGGAGTTTAGTCATGGCTACTTCTAGGGCGGAGACACCTGATTTGTGTTTATCAACGGGGATACCCCTGCCATCGTCTTTTATTTCAGCTGAACCGTCGGCTTTTAAAATGACCCAGACGTTCTTTGTAAAGCCAGCTAGCGATTCATCAACTGAGTTGTCGACGGCCTCGATAACCATATGATGGAGGCCTTTGCTGTCTGTTGAACCAATGAACATTCCTGGTCGACGACGAACAGGTTCTAAACCTTCAAGAACTTTAATATGTTTTGCTGTGTATTCGGAATCTGCCATTTTTAATAGGAAATTTAGACTTGTTTCTCTGCCCGGGAAAACAAGGATCTACGCGTGGCGTATAAGTCTATTTTAACCTAAAAAGGATAGGAAATCAATAGATTTTCGACTATTAATTTGGGGTTAGTATTGGTTTTTAAGAGCAAGAGACTTTCTTGGAGATTTTTTAAAACGTTAACAATTTGCCTATTAGAAAGAGGGGTTATTTTCGCCTTTTGACTGTTTAAATTTAATAAATCGTTTTTAGATAATAAAAGGAAATGCCAACCCAAGGCTTGTTTTTGACAAAAATTAACAGCTTCTTCTTTACTCGGACATTTTCCTTCAGCAATTAATATTCTTTCTCCAGGGGTGGCTTTAATAATGGTGAAAATTTCTTCCATTAAAGAAGGATCTTCTGAAGTTTTAATTTGAGCCAAGTTTATTATTTTTTTAGAAATTTTCATTAGCTGACAGCGAGAAAGAATTGTCGGCAGAAGTAGGTTTTCATTATTGCTAGTAAGGAGAATAATGGAGTTTTCGGGAGGTTCCTCTAGGGTTTTGAGAAGGGCATGTTGGGCTGGCAGAGTTAGTTTCTCAGCTTCATGAATTAGGGCTACCTTAAAAGATGAAGAGTAGGGTTTTAAAGATAAACTCTGCTGAAGTTTTCTTACCTCCTCGATCTTAATTGAATCAGGAGCTTGTAAAAGAAAAAAATCTGGATTATTTTTGATTGTTTTACCTAAAAAATCCGTGGCGATCTTTATTCCTTTCTTAAAGCTTTCTTGAGATTCCTTTCCGATGATCAAAATTGAATGTATCATTATATTGACATTTTAACATAGAGCAGAGATAATGAAAAAAAGAAAGTAAAATGCCTGCCACTGCCCAAAAACTCCAAGCTAAGTTAGATTCTGATATTGCTGAAATTTTAGCCACGGGCGGGGTTATTTCCCCGGAGACTAAAGAAAAGGTTAAATTAGAGCAAGTTAATACGGGCAGGCCCCTCAAGGAACTCCTTTTAGAGCATAATTTTGTTTCCGAAGAGCAAGTCGCTAAAGCTGAAGCCCAACTTTATAATATCCCTTTTATTGATCTAGGCGAGAAAGCTGTTAGTCCTGAGAGCTTGGGTCTTTTACCTCGGGCTGTTGCCGAACGCTATCTTTTAGTTCCTTTTGAATATAATCGGGCTAAAAATGAACTTTCTGTGGCCATGTCTAATCCTCTGGATTTAGAGACGATTGAATTTATCGAAAAGAAGTCTAAGGCGAAGATAAAGCCTTTTATGGCTAGTAAAGAAAAGGTAAAGACGGCCATTGCTACCGTTTATTCTCAACCTCTTTCTGCCGAAGTAAAAGCTGCCTTAAAGGATGTTATCCCAACTTCTCCTGGGACAAGAACGGTTGATATTGCTTCTTTAGGAGAAATAATTAGAGAAGCCCCAATCGCTAAGATTGTAGCGACTATCTTAGAGTTTGCCATTAAATCTCGGGCCTCCGATGTTCATATTGAACCACAAGAAGAAAAAACAAGAGTTCGCTACCGCATTGACGGTATTTTAAATGAGAAACTTGTTTTGCCTAGAAAGGTTCATGAAGCGGTTATTTCGCGTATTAAAATTCTTTCCGGAATGAAGATTGATGAAAAAAGAATTCCCCAGGACGGACGCTTTAATTTTAAGGCTGATAATCAAGAGGTTGATTTACGTGTTTCAGCACTGCCGACTGTTTTTGGGGAGAAAATTGTCATGCGGTTGTTAAAAAAGTCAGGTGGAGTTCCGGATTTGCCTGAATTAGGTTTGAGAGGACGAGCTCTGAAGAATTTGGAAGATTCTATTTTACGGCCTCACGGAATTATCCTTATTTGCGGACCGACAGGTTCTGGTAAGACAACGACTCTCTACTCTCTTTTATCAAGGATTAATACCAGTAAAGTCAATATTATTACCTTAGAAGATCCGGTTGAATATCAGATTACCGGCGTTAATCAGGTTCAAGTGAACCCTGCGGCTGGTCTTACCTTCGCCTCTGGGATGCGCAGCTTCCTAAGGCAAGATCCTAATATTATTATGGTTGGAGAGATTCGTGATAGCGAGACAACAGACTTGGCCGTCCAAGCTGCTTTGACAGGCCACTTAGTTTTTTCCACTTTGCACACTAATGATGCCGCTGGAGCTATTCCCCGACTTTTAGATCTAGGAGCAGAACCCTTTTTATTGGCTTCGGCGATGACTTGTATTGTTTCCCAAAGAGTTTTACGGAAAATCTGTCCTAGCTGTAAGGAAGAATATACTCCCCCGTCAGAAGTAGCTGAAGATATTAAAAAGGTATTGGGTAGTCTTTATCAGGGAAAAGAAAGAATGAAACTTTACCGAGGTAAAAAATGCCCTGAGTGCAATAACAGTGGTTATTTAGGAAGGGTGGGTATTTTTGAAGTTTTACCAGTGACCGAAAAAATAGCTCGTTTGTGTTTGGAGAGAGCTGCCGCCGGAGCGGTTGAAAAGCAATCTTTAGAAGAGGGAATGATCACCATGAAACAGGATGGGTACTTGAAGGTCTTAGAAGGAATTACCAGCATAGAAGAGGTATTAAGAGTGGCTCAAGAATAAAATGGATATCAATCAATTGTTAGAATTTACCATTAATAAAAAAGCTTCAGATCTACATCTTTTACCAGGTGTTCCGCCAATGATTAGGGTTAATGGGTTTTTATCGCCAGTGACTGGTATTGAAGCTTTGACGCCCGACCAAGTAAAAGAATTAGTTTTTGCTTTGGTTAATGAAGAACAGAAAGAGATTCTTTCGATTAATAAAGAACTTGATTTTTCTCTAAGTTTTAAAGATCAAGATCGTTTTAGAATTAATGCCTATCATCAAAAAGGGAATTTAGCGGCCGCCTTAAGATTTATTCCTCATAGAATTCCGACGATTGACGAATTAAATTTACCGAAAATTTGTCATACCTTTGCCGAGCTTAAACAAGGTTTTATTCTGGTTACCGGTCCTACCGGTCATGGGAAATCGACGGCTTTAGCTTCTATTATTGATGAGATTAATCAGTTGCGTCCTGTCCATATTGTAACCATTGAAGATCCGATTGAATATGTCTTTAATCATCAAAAGGCGATTGTTTCTCAGAGAGAGATGAGAGCTGATACCCATTCTTGGCAAGTAGCCTTGCGTTCTTGTCTTCGTGAGGACCCTGATGTCGTTATGATTGGCGAAATGCGTGATTATGAAACGATTGCTTCTGCTTTAACGATTGCCGAGACTGGACACTTGGTTTTCGCTACTCTCCATACTAATTCAGCCGCCCAGACAATTGATCGTATTATTGACGTTTTCCCAGCCCATCAACAACAGCAAGTAAGAACACAGTTTGCCTCTAGCTTAGAAGCGATTCTCTCCTTAAGGCTGTTGCCTTCACTTGAAGGCGGAAGATTACCAGCGGTGGAAATCTTGATTGCTAATTCGGCTATCCGTAACGCTATTAGGGAGAACAAAGCTCAAATGGTTAACACTACCCTTCAAACCTCGAGCGACATAGGGATGAGGACCCTAGAGATGGATTTGGCTAGTTTGGTTAAAAAAGGCAAGATTAGCTTGGAAACTGCTCAGGCTTTTTCTCTAAGACCTGAAGAGCTGATGAGTTTAACCAAAGAAAAATAATATGGAGAAATTTAAGTATAAAGTCAAAGATGAGGAAGGTAAGACAATTAAGGGTTTAGTTGAGGCTGCCAGTTCTGATCAAGCCGCCAAGATGCTTCGCGAAAAAGGCCTTTTAGTTATTTCTTTAACCAAGAAGGGTGAAGGCCTAACCATCCAAGTCAAAAAAAGCTTTGGTAGAGTTACCAATCAGGACAAGGTCAATTTTACCCGCCAGCTATCGACAATGATCAACGCTGGTTTAACAATCACCGGAGCTTTGAGAATTTTAGAGAATCAGAGTAATCCAGCCTTGACCCGTTTAATTAGTGAGGTTTCAAGAGGAGTCGAAGGTGGTGGTAATTTAGCTGATGCTTTAGAAAAATATCCGCGAGTTTTTGATAAAATTTATATTTCCTTAATTAGATCTGGTGAAGCAGCTGGCTTATTAGATAAAATTCTTCTCAGGTTAGCTGATAATTTAGAAAAAAACATCGAATTTCGTCGAAAAGTAAAAGGGGCCATGGTTTATCCAGCCATTGTTTTAGGTGGAATGTTCGCCGTGATGGCTATTATGGTGATTTTTGTCATTCCTAAGTTAAGTTCTATCTATGAAGAATTCCAAACAGAGTTGCCAACAATGACCAAAATGCTTTTAGGTTTTTCTAAATTTGTTAGCTCGTTTTGGTGGCTGGCTTTAATGATTCTTGTAGGCATGTTTTTCTTTGGGAGGTTTTTATTTAGAAATCCTCAGATTAGGAAAGGATTCGATGAACTTACCTTTAATCTTCCCATTGTTGGTAAACTAAGAAAAGCTTTAATTTTGACCGAATTTACTCGTACTTTAGGCTTATTGGTGGGGAGTGGTATTTTGATCGTCGAGGCATTAAATATTACCTGTGATTCTTTGGGAAGCCCTAAGTACGAAGAGAAAATGAAGCAAGCGAGCAAGGAGGTGGAGAGGGGTTTACCTTTGGCTAGCGCTTTAACTAGAACAGACATTTTCCCGCCAATTTTACCCCAGATGATTTCTGTTGGCGAAGAAACAGGTAAGTTGGATGAGGTTTTAGGAAAAGTTTCTACTTATTTTGAACAAGAGGCTGATGCCGCCGTTAAAGGATTGACAACGGCTATTGAGCCAATTATCATGATTGTATTGGGGGTAGGGGTCGGTTTTTTGGTGGTTTCCATCATTACACCGATTTATAACCTAACCTCGCAGTTTTAAAGAAGATTAATTTTAAAAATTAGAAAGGGGGTGAAAAAGAGAGTTGAAAATATCAAGAATTAAAGAAAAAATCAGTCGTGGTTTTACCATGATTGAGCTTTTGATCGTCATCGCCGTTTTAGGTATTTTGGCCGTCGCTGTTTTGGCAACGATTAATCCTATTGAACAAATTAACAGAGGTCGAGATACAGGTTCAAGAGGTGATGCAGAGCAGCTCTTATCGGCTATCGATCGTTTCAATGCCACTCAAGGTCTTTGGCCATGGCAGATAGATTCTGATAGTGAGGATGCTGTTGCTTGGAGTACAGTTGCTGACGTTGAGGACGAGAGTAACTGTCCTATTTTGGATAAACTGGCCCAAGGAGGTGGAGCTTGTGGTTCCAACGGGGCCGATGAAGTTAAAGCAGCTTTTGTTTCTAGGTTAACGGCTAGTAATTACAACGCCTTATATATGGAATATACTGGTGATACTGGTGATAGTCTTTATATCTGTTTTAGTCCCCAGTCTGGAGCTTTTAAGACAGAGGCTGAAAGAAGATGTGATGTAGAAGGGACACCTGATGATTTTCCTGGTGCTGCCTGTGGTGGTTGTGATGAGCTGGCAGGGGCTTTAGGAGATTCTGAATATTGCATTTGCCTTCCATGATAGGTTTATTAATCTTTGTCTTTGGGCTGATTATAGGCAGCTTAATTAATTGTTTTGTTTATCGTTTAAACGAGACTAATCTAAGAGAATTTTTAAAAGGAAGATCTTTTTGCCCTCAATGTAAAAAGAAATTAAGATGGTATGATAATATTCCCCTAATCTCCTTTCTTTTTCTTAAAGGTCACTGCCGTTTTTGTCATAAACCAATTCCAATCCACTATCCCCTGGTTGAATTTGCCGGTGGTTTGATATCGGTCATTATTTATTTTGCCTTTAAAGGTAATTTAGAACTGCTCTTTTTAAATCTTCTTATTAGCTATCTTTTAATCGCCCTCTTTCTTTCTGATCTTCTTTATATGACTCTCCCCGATCAATTAACTTATCCAGCCATCTTTTTTCTTTTTCTCTTTCTTTTAATTAAAGGTCAGTGGCTGGCCATTTTCTCAGGAATAGGCATTGCCTTATTTTTCTATTTTCTGGTTTTGGCAACTAAACATAAAGGTATGGGTTCAGGCGATATTAAATTAGGACTTTTAGCTGGTCTTTTTTTAGGTTTCCCGAAGATTATTGTCGCTTTATACATGGCTTTCTTGACAGGGGCAATTTTGGGTGTAATACTGATTTTGGTAAGGAAGAAAAGGCTTAAAAGTAAAGTTCCCTTTGGCCCTTTTTTGATTTTGGCAACTTTTATAAGCTTATTTTACGGAGAAAGAATTTGGCACTTTTTTTGGTAGAATGGCAGTTAAAAAAAAGATTCATCAAAGAGCGTTTACTTTAATTGAACTTCTAATTACGGTAGCTATTATCGGCATTCTCATTTTAGTTTCTTTGTTTATTTATCAGATTTACATGACTAGAGCTAGGGATGGAAGAAGAAAGGCTGATTTGGCGAAATTACAACGGATTTTAGAGGATTATGCCAATGATAATCTTTGTTATCCTGATACCTTAGAATGTCAAGAAGATTTCTCTCCTTATCTTAAAGAGGTTTATTGTGACCCCCTGAACTCAGGGTTAAATATCTATTATTATTCCGTTTCTACAGAGGCTGATTGTAAGAAGTGGTATAAGATTTTTACTAATTTAGAATATGATAAGGATCCTATCATTGAAGAAATCGGCTGTACTTCAGAAATTTGCGGACCCTTTAATTATTTAGTTGCCAGCCCTAATGTTGAAGAGTTGGTTGTTCAAGCAGGTGAAGTTAATCCTCCCTGGCCTTCTGGTGTGCCTATGCCTACGGTAACACCAACAACCGGGGTGACAACGACGCCAACCAATACACCTACCGATGCTCCTACTGAAACACCAACACCAACTGGCACAGGAAGCCCAACTCCCACCCCTTCTTGCAGTGTGTGGTTTACTTGTGTTGGACAAGGAGGTCTTTGTAATGTTACCGTAGAAGGAGCAGCGGGTGCGGTTTGTAGTGATACTTGTAATAATTGTACAGCCACAGGCTGTAACCAACCGTATCCAGCCTGTAGACCAAAATGAAAATTAATAAAGGTTTTACCTTAGTTGAACTTCTCGTTGTCATTGCCATTCTAGGTTTACTTGCTGCTGTAGGTTTAACTAGTTTTAATAGTTCCCAGATGAAAGGCCGAGATAGTAAACGTAAAAGTGACTTAGCCCAAATTCAGAAAGCTTTAGAGATGTATTATAATGATCATGGAGAATATCCTGGTGTTGGTGATTATCCGGCCGGAGAAAGTGCTTTCCAAGATGAAAATAATACCCTCTACATGAAAGAGATGCCGACTGATAGTAAGTTCGGCGATTATCCTTATGAGACAGATGGAACTTATTATAAAATTTATGCTAGACTAGAGAATGAAAGGGATCCGAGTATTGGTAGTTATTCCGGAACGACTTGTGGGGATGATGAGTGTAATTACGGAGTATCTAGTTCTAATGCTAATTTATAACAATGAAAATTAATAAAGGTTTTACCTTAATAGAGCTACTTGTCGTTATCGCTGTCATTGGGCTTTTGACAGCTTTGAGTGTTGTTAACTTCAATGCGGCTCGTGAAAGAGCGAGAGATGTTCAGCGTAAGTCAGATCTGAATAATATTAAAAAAGGCTTGAGGATGTATTATAACGATTATGGAGAATACCCGGCTGATTCTGGCGGCGATATTGTTGCTTGTGGTTCAGGAGATACTCCCACAACCTGTAGTTGGTCAGGAGCCTGGACAAGAGGAGTGATGGTTTATATGAAGATTTTACCACAAGATCCAGTTCCTGATGAAACTTATACCTACAGTCAGGGAGCAAGCGCTCAAGATTTTTGTTTATCGGCGACCTTAGAAAATCAATCAGATAATAACATAGAAAGTTCACAAACGCGTTGTTCGGCCTGTTCTGTTGGTGATAATGATTATGCCGTTTGTGCTGATTAAAGGAGGTGAAGAAATGAAAAAAGGTTTTACCTTAATCGAACTATTAGTTGTCATTTCTATTATTGGTATTCTGGCTTCTTTAACTTTGGTAAGTTATACCGGAGCTCAAAAGCAGACCAGAGACACTCAAAGAAGGAGCGATCTCAACCAGTATCGTAATGCTCTTGAAACTTATGCCTCTTCTAACGATGGAGTTTATCCCGATTCTTTAAGTTCGATTAGTGATTTATGTAGCGTTTTAAGCCCTTCCTATATGTCTACTTGCCCTTCTGACCCGACGGCAGAGAGTAGTTATGGTTTTTATTCTTCTGCTTCGGGGGATGAATATGTTGTTTACGGAGGACTGGAAACAACTGGGGCTTATTGGGAAGTCTGTTCAAATGGGACATCTGGTAATGTTGATACAGAGCCAGCTGATAGTAGCTGCGATTTATAATGATGAAAGATAAAAAAGGTTTTACACTAATAGAGCTTTTGGTGGCCATGACGATTGTGGCTGTCTTAGCTGGTGTTTCCTTAGTTTCTTATCAAGGGGCGAGAAAAAATGCCCGTGATGGAAAAAGAAAAACTGATTTAGAACAGATAAGAAGCGCCGCTGAAATGTGTCATGCCGATACAGGTAGTTATCCTGTCGGAACATTGTCTTCTGGAGATCCCATCACTTGTGATAGTCAAACTTACTTAACTATTCCTCAAGATCCCCTTTCTGGACGACAATATGTTTATACTGGAGATGCTGACTCTTATATTCTCTGTGCCTCTTTAGAAATAAGTGAAGGAACTGTTTCAGGGTGTGGGAGCTGTGGTAGTGAGGAATGTAATTACAATGTAGTTAATCCCTAAGATAAACTATGAAAAAATCCTGTCCAGGCTTTACCTTAATTGAACTTCTCGTGACAATCACCATTATCACTCTGGTTTTTACTATTGGCTTGGCTCAATACAATCGTTTTAACCGTCGACAAATTTTGATAAAAGCCAAAGATCAATTAATCTCTGATTTAAGATTAACCCAAAGCAAGGCTTTAAGTGCAGAAAAACCTATTGGTTGTGAGGCTACTCTTCTCTCTGGCCATAAATTAGAGTTTACCAGTAATACAAATTATCGAATTACAGCCGTTTGTGGCTCTGAGATTGTTGTTAAATCGGGGCTATCTTTACCAGAAGGAATAACTAAGACAGCTGGACCTGATGAGGTTCTTTTTAAGGTTTTGAGTCAAGGGACGGATATTTCAGGAACGACAAATATTACCTTATCGGGGTTTAATGAAACACAAGACATAAGTATTAATAGTGCTGGCGAGATAAAATGAGATTTTTAAAATTAAGTAGAGGTCAATCTATTATCGAGGTTGTCATCGCTTTATCTTTAGTGGCCATTGTTGTTTTGGCTTTGGTGAGGGTGACGATTTCTTCTATTCAGAATTCTAGTTTTGCCAGGGATCAAAGAACGGCTACTCAGTATGCCCAAGAAGGGATGGAGAATGCCCGTAAATTAAAAGAAGAAGATGAGGCAGAATTTTGGGGCAAGAGTGGTTCTGAAGTAGAAACTATTGACAACTTTGAAAGAACGATTACTTATACCCCAGTATCAGGAGAAGAAGACCAGAAAGTGGAAATTCAAGTAATCGTCACTTGGGAAGATGCAAAGGGAACTCATCAGTCTGAATTGAGTACTTATCTAACCAGATGGAAGTAAAAAAACAAAAAGGCTTTACTATTATTGAAATAATAGTCGTTGTCGGAATCCTAGGTATTGTTGCAGCGATAGGGACGAATATTTTTTTTACTGTTATCCGGAGCTCGACGAAATCTAAAAATATAAATACCGTAAAGCAAAACGGAGATCATGCTTTATCGACGATGGAGAGAATGATTAGAAATTCCTATGCTATTATCACTAATTCTGATGCGCAAATTTGTGAGAATGGAATGACGAAAATTAAGATCATAAATTCTAATAAAGAAGAAACAGAATTTGAATTAGTTGACTCGGATGGAGATCCTTCTAATGGTTATAATTATCTTGCTTCAAATTCGGCGAGATTAACGAGTGATGAAGTGAGAGTTGCTAGCGGGAGCTTTGATTGTCTTTCCTCAGGTGATTTTAACCCCAAAACAGTAACGATTAATTTTACTTTAACACAGAATTTCTCCCCTACCCCGAGGGTTGAAGAAGAAGCGACTATTGACTTTAGGGCTGTTATCGAAACGAGGAATTATTAGCTCTATTTTTCTTTTTTAATTTAGTTTTAACTTCTTTAATAATCCAATCAGGGGTTGAGGCTCCAGCGGTTAAACCGATTTTTTTAATTCCCCTAAACCAATTTTTTCTTAATTCTTCTGCTGTTTCGATATAATAAGTTGTGACAATTCCCTGACAAACTTCAGCTAATCTTTTGGTATTAGAGCTATGTTTTCCACCAACGACAATCATTAAATCTACTTTCTTAGCAATCTGACTGGCTTCTTTTTGGGCCATCTGGACAAAATTACAAATTGTCCCCATAGACTTAACATCTTTAGATTTTTTCTTTAAAAGACGACAAATTTTTTGGAAAACAAGTGGTGAAAAAGTGGTTTGAGAAATAATGCCGATTTTTTTATTTGGAGGGACTTTTCTAGCCTCTTCGACTGTACTAACAATTATTCCTTTTCTTGTGTAACCAATAGTGGCGATAGCCTCCGGATGATCTTTTTCTCCGCAAACGATAACTTGATAGCCTTCTTTTTCTAATTGGCTGGCTAGTTTTTGAACTCTTATTACTGAAGGGCAAGTGGCATCAACGATTTTTAACTTTAATTTTTTTAAATTTTGGTATGTTTGGGGTGGTTCACCATGAGCTCGGATTATTATTATTCCTCGGCCTTTAATTTCTTTGAGATGATTAACGGTTTTAATTCCCCACCCACCTAATTTAATAATAGCTTGTTTATTATGGATCAATTCACCCAAGATATAAACCCGACCAGATTTATCTTTGGCGGTTTTTTCCACTAAATTCCAAGCTCTTTTAACTCCTGGGCAAAAACCGGCGAATTTGCCTTGGATGATTTTCATCGTTGATTTTTATTAATATTCTCTATGTAGAATAAAATTGATACCAGCCTTAATTTGATTCCTAGCTGGCTGATGGGATAGGAAACCTAGTTCTCGTTCAAAGATTTTTTTTGCTTCATTGGCAAGTTTTTCCGCTAATTTTTGTCCATATTCCAAGCTGCCATATTTTTTCATCATTTTTAAAACCCAATCAACTTCAGCTTGAGTTTTTTCGTCTCTCCCCTTTTTCATAATAGCCAGAAACTTTTTCTTTTCTTGGCCCTTAATAGTACGAAGAAGATGGACCAACATAATCGTCCTCTTTCCTTCATAGATGTCATTGCCTCTTTGTTTTTTTAAGCCAGCAAAATCTGAGGTTAAGTCTAGAAGATCATCTTTAATTTGGAAACAGCGACCTAAAGGTCGAGCAAACTTATAAATTAAATCGAGTTGTTTTCTAGTTCCTCCAGCCAAAATTGCTCCCAATCTCATTGGTCCAGCGATAGTATAATAGACGGTTTTACCATCTAAAATAAAAAAAATATCCTTATCAGTAAGATTATCTTTATTTTTTTGGCTCCATTTAATTTCCACTGTTTGGCCCAAACTAGTCCGAGCTAACATTTGATAGAATTCATCAATAAGAATAAAAGTTTTTTTTGCTCCTAAAACTTTTTCATTATCCCTTAACATCTTCCACATAATAAGATGGAGAGAATCAGCCGCATTGACGGCTAATTCTGGTCCATAGAGACGATGAAGAGCTGGTTTGCCTCGGCGTTCTAAAGAATTATCTTCGAAATCGTCATGAACTAAAATCCAATCTTCAGAAGTCTGCATGACAGCGGCTGTTTTAATTGCTTTTTTTTCGGGAAAACCCATCGCCTGGGCAGTTAATAATAAGAGGGTTGGTCTTAAGTATTTTCCTTTTCTTTGAGGGTAGTCAGAGACGAGTTTCCAGTGAAATTTAGCTTCTTGCTGATACTTTTGAGGGATTTTTAATTCCCCTGTTAAAGAAAGGGGCTTTTGGAGATATTTTTCGATTTCTTGCCAAACTATTTTCTTTTTGGCGTTTAAAACTTCAATAAAATCCATTCTTCGTTTTTATACCATTTTTAACCTAAGAAGTAAAGTTGATTCATACTGGCAATAAACTTGACATAGTACTATTTTTATTCTTTAATAAGATTAATGCCTAAGAATAATTCTGGCCAGACTCTTTTAATTATCTTACTTATTACAGCTGTCATTTTAACCATTGGGTTAGCCGTTGCTTCTTACTCTATTACTAATATTAGGATTTCTCGTTACGAAGAAGAATCAGCCAGGGCCTTTTCGGCCGCTGAGGCTGGTATTGAAGAAGCATTGAAACTTGGTGCGGCTCCTGAAGGTGGTCTTGTTGATATTGGTGATATTACCGCTGAAGTAGTTGAAACAGTTCAAGGTGGTGGTAGAGATTTTGATTTTGCCGGTACAAAGTTTGCCTCAGAAGAATTGGCTAATGTTTGGTTGGTGGATCATACAGAAGAAGGAGCTTTAGATTCAACTACACATTTTCCAGCTGATGGAAGCCTTACTGTTTGTTGGGGAGATGAAACGACAATCAATGATGAAACGCCGGCTATTGAAGTGGCCTTGCTTTATCAAGAAGCAGGAAGTTTTAAAATAGCCAGAGGGGCTTTTGATCCTAAGACTGATCGAGGTAATGGCTTTGATGCGGCCGATGAGACTGGCGGTGGGAATTGTGGCGATTTGGCTTTTGCCGAAGACTTAGATTTGGTTGCCGATTTTGGCCTACCAGCAGGAACAATTCCCTATGCTTTAAGACTGAGACTTTTTTACAATACTGGATTAGAACCTATCGCCCTTTCCGCTAGTAGTAATTTGCCTTTACAGGGCAAATGTTACGAATCAAAGGCAACTATCACCGAATCAAATGTTAGTAGGAAAGTTCGCCAGTGCCAGTTCTATGAGTCACCACCAGCAGTTTTTGATTACGTTTTATTTTCAACAGGAGATTTAGTAAAATAATAGAAACCTGCCCAAATGGATTTTTTCGGTTTAGATATTGGTTCCCATAAAATCAAAATTGTTCAAGCCCAAAAAACTGGAGATAATTATCGTCTCGTTGCCCTAGGGAGTGCTCCATCTACCATAAAAGGGATTTTATCTGATTCAGAGGGTGATTTGACTCAGCTAGCGACGATTATTAAGAAACTCCACCAGGAAACTAAAATTAAGACAAAAAATGTTGTTTCCGCCTTGCCTCAAGACCAGGTTTTTACCCAGGTGATCACCCTGCCTAGTTTATCTGAAGATGAATTAAATTCAGCTTTAAAATGGGAAGCAGAACAATATATTCCTATTCCCCTTTCCGAGGCAACGCTCTCTCATCAGATAATTGGTAGAGTGAAAGAGAATGCCAAGGAGAAAATTGAAGTTCTTTTGGCAGCCGCTCCCAACCGCTTGATTGATAAGATGGTTAAGGTTTTAAATACAGCTGGTTTTAATCCTCTCAGCCTAGAAACAGAAATTTTAGCTGTTGTGAGAAGCTTGGTGACGGCGAGTCCTGGATCAGTGATGGTTATTGATTTTGGGGCTAAGGCAACTGATATTGCCGTGGTAGAAAATGGACAGGTTATTTTTACGCGTTCGATTGCCACTGCTGGTGAAGCTTTAACTCGGGCGGTTGCCTCAGGTTTAGGATTGACTCCATCTCAGGCAGAGGCTTACAAAAAGGCTTATGGAGCTGACCCGCAGAAGCTAGAAGGTAAAATGCTAGAAGCGATAGTCCCCATAATCGAGGTTATTATTAGAGAAATAGAAAAGATCCTTAATTTTTACACCGTCGAGAAGAAAAAAACTATCTCTAGGCTTATTCTTGCCGGTGGGACGGCTAGTTTGCCTGAAATTTCCTCACTCTTGGCTAAAAAGCTTAACCTAGAGATTCAGGTAGGTAATCCATTTATTCAAATGTCTAAAGAAAGCTTACCTAAAAAACTTTCTTCTTTAGAAATTCCTTTGTATGCTATTGCCACTGGCCTAGCGATGAAGGAGATAAAATGAAAAAGGAAATTAACTTTCTTGCCGGCCAAAGAGCTAGCTTAGAGAAAAAAGCTGAAATTTCTAGAATAGCAAAGATGGGCAGTTTTATTGTCTTAATTGCCTATTGTTTGGTTGTTGGCGTTGTTTTCTCTTATTATTTTTACTTGAATAATCAACTCAAAAAAACTGATTTACAAATTACTCAAAAGGAAAGTAGAATAACAGATTTAAAAGAAATAGAATCTTTACAAGTTCTTTTAAAACAGAGACTCTCTTCACTAAATAAGTTTTTTAAGAACGATAAGAGGCCGGACTTTATCAGCTTTCTCTCTTTTTTCGAAGATGTTCCCGCAGGGGTGAAGATAAAAAACCTTACTGTTGCCACTGCAGCTGAACTGACTGTTTCAGGAGAATCATCAAACGTCGTTGTCTTAGGCGAATTTTTAGATAAGTTTAAGGAGGAGAAAGCAAGTTCTCTTTTCTCTGAAGTCACTCTTTCAACCTTAGATAGACAAACGACCGGTGCTTATTTATTTGTTGTCTCTTTAAAAGCGAAAGAAAATGTTTAATATAAACTTAAAAGAAAATAAGATACTCCTCATCCCTTTAGCTGTTTTATTTTTAATTTTAATAGCCAGTCTGTTTATCTTAAGACCTAAGATTGCCGATATTTTTAATGCCAGAAGAAACCTTGTTTCTAATAGAAAAAGATTAACCTCTCTGACAGAAAAAACGGCTATTTTAGAAGGACTGGCAGAAGTAGAATTGAATGAAAAGGTTAATGATGTTCTCAGAGTTTTACCGACAGAGAAGGATGTGGCTAAAAATATTTTTGTTTTGAAGAGATTAGCCTTAGATGCTGGTTTAGTTTTTGAGGGAGTTAATTTGAGCGAAGTTGGTGAGATATCTACTGAATCGGCAAAGACAAAACTTATTCAAGGGGCAATTTTGCCCTCTTTATCTTTTAATGTCTCATTAATCGGCAGTCAAGATAGGGTAAAAAACTTTTTGGGCGACTTAGGGGAAACAGCTCCTTTAATGAAAGTTGCTCAGTTAACCATTAGCCAGAAGAAGGAAAATCCGCCAGAGGCAACCATTCTTATAGAATCTTTTTATCTTTCTTTACCTAAGACGATTGGAAAATTGGAAACGCCTGTTGTTTCTGTTAATAGAGAAGAAGAAAATGTCTTACTTAAAATTGCGGAGTTTAAATCCTTTAAGGATGAAGATGAATTCTATTTTGCCACCGGTTTTAAGGATAATCCCTTTGCTTTTTAGGAGACATTAATTCTTACCCGCTTTTTTTCTTTGATGGCCTTTATTTTAATAATTTCTCTCAAGGCCCTGATGGTTTTACCTTCTTTACCAATGACAATCTTAATATCGTCAGGGTTAACTTTAAGGTCGAGAATTAATTCATCTCCTTCCTCTTTTCCTTCAATACTTACATCTTGAGGAGAATCAACAATAGATTTGGCTAAAAACTCAAGGAGTTTTTTCATTCTTTATTAACTTCCTGACCGCTGTTGTTAATTGGGCCCCTTGCTTGAGCCATTTATCAACCAATTTTTGGCTTATTTTTATAGTTGGTGGTTTAGTTTTTGGGTCATAGAAGCCAAGGATATCTAAAATCTGACCATTTCTTTTATTTTGGGATTCGATGGCGACAATTCTGAAAGAGGATCTTTTCTTAGCTCCGGTTTTAGAAAGCCTAATTTTAACCATAATGTAGCTATTCTACTTTTTTAGGTTCAATTTTTCAAGGGCTATTTTGGCCGCTTCTTGTTCAGCTTTTTGTTTGCTTTTCCCTTCACCAGTAGCCATTAACTCTTTTTCTCCATAAACATTAACACAAAATATCTTATTATGCTCTGGCCCTTTTTCTTTAACTGTTTTATAAACAGGTGATTTTCTTTTTTGAGCTTGTAATTTTTCCTGCAAAAGACTCTTATAATCTTTGAAGGTCCCTAGTGTTATAAGTTCTTTTAAAAGGGGTTCGAAGTTCCTTTTGATGAACTCCTTGGTTACTTCGATGCCTTGATCAAGAAAGATGGCCCCAATAATAGCCTCTAGAGTGTTAGCTAAAAGGGTTGGCTTTTGCTGTCCCCGAGATTCGCTTTCACCCTTACTTAATAAAAGATACTCCCCTATATTGAGTTTTCTGGATATTTTGGCTAAACTGGTCGTCTTAACTAGGTTGGAGCGAAGATTAGTTAGTTTACCCTCTAGATATTTAGGGAATTTATCAAAAATCCAATTAGAAACAATAAATGATAAGATGGCATCGCCGAGAAATTCTAATCTCTCATTAGAAAGGAGGTCTTTATCTTTAGTTTCGTTTAGGAAAGAACGATGAGTCAACGCTTTCCTTAAAATATTAGCATCTTTAAATTTAATCTTTAATTTTTTTTCAAAGGATTCTAGATTCATTTTTTCTTTTTCATTTCTTTAAAGACTGTCCCTAAAACTCCATTAATAAAAGAAGAGCTTTTTTCGCTGCCATAACTTTTAGAAAGCTCAACTGCTTCGTCGATAATAACCTTAGGTGGTTCTTTGCTGTTGATGGTTAATTCCCAGACGGCCAATCTTAAAACAGCTAAGTCAACCTTATTTATCTGTTCAATAGGCCATTCAGGAGCTGATTGGGTAATTACTTTATCAATTTTTTCTAGATGCTTGAGGACCTTTTGGGCTAATTTATTTTTAGGTTTCTTTCCTCTTCGAAAAGAAAAAGCGAAAAGCTGCTTAACCGCTTTTTCTCTTTTCTTATGTCTTGGATCAAAGGGCGTTTTCATTTTTTTCTTAAGAATTCGATTTTCTTTTTATTAACCCTCGCGAGGAATTTGCGCTTAATAGCCGCTCTCCTTTTGCCTTTTCTTGAAGTGGAATGTTTTCTTTTTGGTTGAGCTGCCATTTTAGTTTGGTTTAATGTTTTTAATTGTATCTTTTTTAATCTTAGCTTGCAAGGAAGAGTATTTCTTGATTTGAGGGAGTATTTTTTCAGCTACTTTTTTGGTACTTTTGATGAGGTTAAGGTCAGAGAGGGAGGCAATTTTAAGGTCAAAAAAGCCATGTTGTGAAGTACCGTAAATTTCCCCCGGTCCTCTCAACTTTAAATCAAGTTCGGCCAATTCAATACCGATATTTATTCTTTCCAAAGCTTTTACTCTTTGAAAAGGTTTACCTTTTAATATTTCTGTAAAAACTAGGCAGTAAGATTCTTTTTCTGATCGGCCGACCCTTCCTCTTAACTGATGTAACTGAGATAAGCCAAATCTTTCAGAACCTTCGATGATCATAATGGTCGCTTGAGGGACGTCAATACCAACTTCTACTACGGGAGTAGAAACGAGGATATCAAGTTTGCCTTGTTTAAATTTATCAACGACTTCATCTTTTTCTTTATTTTTCATTTTGCCATGGAGGAGGCCTAATCTAAGATCAGAAAAGATTTCTTTTCTCAATTTTTCATATTCCTCTTTAGCTGCTTTAACTGTTTGCAAGCTTTCTGAAAACTCAATCAAAGGACAGATGATAAAGCATTGTTCTTTTGTATTTTTTACTCTTTTACGAATCCATCTATAGGCGTCTTCCCTTTTTTGCGGAGGGACAACAAAAGTTTTTATTTTTTTCCTACCAGGAGGTAGCTCGTCAATAACCGAAAGATTTAAATCTCCATATAAAGTTAAGGCAATTGTTCTGGGGATAGGAGTGGCCGTCATCGTTAAAATATGAGGAGAAAAGCCTTTTTTGACATTTTTTTGAATAAGTTGTGCTCTTTGTTCTACCCCGAAACGATGTTGTTCATCAATAATGACTAAACCTAATTTTTCAAACTTGGCCTTTTTATAAAGGAGAGCATGAGTACCGACAAAGACGTCAGTTTTTTGTTCCTCTTTTTCTTTTACCCTTGAACTTCCGGTGACAAGTTTGATCTTTACTTTAAAAGGTTCAAGGAGTTCGCTTAAAGTCTGAAAATGTTGTTTGGCTAAGATCTCTGTTGGCGCCATTAAAGCTGATTGGTTTTTGTTTAGAAAGGAAAGATAGATAGCTACCGCCGCGACGACTGTCTTGCCACTGCCGACATCTCCTTCCAAAAGTCTGTTCATCGGATTTTCTTTTTTAAGATCGTTGATGATTTCCTTAATACTTCTTTTTTGAGCATCAGTGAGTTTAAAAGGAAGCTTTTTTATAAATTCTTCAATTTTTTGATTGTCGATTAAGAATTTAAAAGATAATTTCTCTTTTTGCCAGAGTTCTTTTCGTTTTAATGTTTGTAAATGTAAAAGAAAAAGTTCTTCAAAGGCAAATCTCTTTCTGGCTCTCTCAATATCTTTTAAATTTTCAGGGAAATGAATCTTTTTTAAGGCCGCTTTGAATCCTAAAAGGTTATTTTCTTCTAATACTTTTTCTGGTAAAAACTCTTTAAGTTGTTCTGGAAATTTTTCCATCATCCAGGCAATTCTAGAGCGAAGCCATTTTGAGCTTAATTTAGAGGTTTCATGATAGACTGGGATCAATCTACCGGTATGGATACTATCTGCTTTATTTAAACACCTCTCATATTCGGGAGAGGTCATAACTAATTTTCTCCCAAACCAATTAACTTTACCAGAAAAACGATACTCCTCCCCTATTCTGAAAGTTTTTATTAAAAAGGGCTGGTTAAACCAAACAATTTCTATTTTTCCACTGCCATCATCTACCTCTGCTTTTTGGATTTTTTTACCACTCCTTAAATATTCGTTTTTTATAGAGATGATTTCTCCTTTAATGGTGACTATCTCCCCCGCTTGTAGCTGGTAGATAGGTGAAACGAGAGAATAGTCTATATAACGAAAAGGAAAATGATACAAAAAGTCTTCAAGAGTCTTTATTTCAAGTTTAGATAACTTTTGGGCGTAAGATTTGCCAACCATAAAAAGGTTTTTAATAGGTGTTTCTAGCTGCATCTTTTTAAAAAAAAGAATAAATAAATGGAAGCATCGAGGTTAAGATAAGCGCTCCCCCGGCAATGATGACTAAAACTATCCAGAATTTCTTTTGTTTTTTGGTGAGAATCATTTTTTAAGGACTATTTTTATAAACCTGGCTTTACCTATTTTAATGAGGTTGCCTTCTTTAACTCTAAATGAGAATTGGATATCAGTGATCGGTTTGCCATCTAAGTCTATCCCTCCTTGCTTGATCATTCTTTTGGCTTCTGCGTTTGAAGATGCTAAACCATTTTTGGCCAAGATATCTACCAGTTTGTATTCTTTATCTTTACATTCAATATTTTTTATTTTGCTGGGGATTTTTTTTTGTTGAAAGACTTTTTCAAATTCCTTTTCCGCCATTTTAGCGTCTTTTGCAGAATGTAAACTGGAAACGATTTCTCGTGCCAGCCATTTTTTCTCTTCCATTAGGTTAAGTTGCTTCGCTTTTATCTTTTCTATGGGGATATCAGTTAGGAGGGTGAAGCCTGGCTGGATCATTTCATCAGGCCAAGACATAATTTTGCCAAACATTTCATTTGGCTTTTCATCTAAGGCAATAAGATTGCCTTCCGTTTTCCCCATTTTTGCCTTTCCGGGCTCAGCTAAAAGCTGTGTAGTTAAAACAAATTTTTCTTTGTTGACCATTTTTTTCATTAACGTTCTACCTGCTAACATATTGAAGGTTTGGTCATTACCACCAATTTCCATATCAACATCCATAGTTACCGAATCGTAAGCTTGGAAAATAGGATATAAAAATTCATGGACATAAACTTCTTTCCCCTTTTTGATTCTTTTTTGAAACATATCTCTTTCAAGTAACTGAGAGACGGTAAAATGAGAGGCAATTTGAAGCATATCTACGGGTTTTAGTTTATTAGTCCATTCCTCATTATGTAGGAAACGAACATTTGTTTTTTTTAGATCTAAAATTTTTCCGATTAATTTTTTATAATTAGCAGAGTTTTTTTCTATCTCTTTCCTGGTTAATTTTCTACGAGCTGCCAATTTGTCGGAAGGGTCTCCAATTTGGGCTGTGAAATCCCCAATTAAGACAATAATTTCTTGGTTCAAGTCTTGAAATTGGCGCAGTTTTTTCAACACCACCATATGGCCTAGATGTAACCTTCCTGTTGGATCAATACCATTATAAATTCTAAGTTTTTTGTTTGATCTTAAGGCTTTTTCTAGAGTTTCCCTTGAAGGATAGATATTTTCAACCCCCCTAGTTAAGACTTCATCGATTTTATCCATGCTTAACTTTAAATTATAAATTCTTCTATGCTATAATTCAAGAATGAGCCGTTGGCAACAGATTTGGCATCAGCGTAATTCTCGCAGAGGCTATTATTCTCGCCGTTTACGTAAAGGGAAAAGTAAGTTATTTGCCAAAGGAAGTATTTTTATTTTTGCCGGCCTCATTTGCTTCATTATTTTTAGTGCTGGTTTATTTGCTTTCTACGCTAAAGATCTCCCCCAGCCTGATAGGGTTGTTCGTCGAGAAGGGTTTTCTACTAAGATTTATGACCGTAATGGAGAACTTTTATATGATATTTTCTCTAATGAAAGACGAACTCCTGTTGAACTTGAAGAAGTTCCCGAACATCTTAAAAATGCGACCATCGCCATTGAAGATAAGAATTTTTATAAACATAGTGGTTTTGACGTCTTTGGTATTTTTCGAGGCTTAAGTAGAATTATTTTTAAGGGTCGTGTTGAGGGGGGTTCTACCTTAACTCAGCAATTGGTTAAGAATGTCTTACTTACTCCTCAAAGAACGATTACTAGAAAGTTAAAAGAGTTTATCTTGGCTGTTCAAATTGAGAATCGTTATTCCAAGGATGAAATTTTACAGATGTACTTGAATGAGGTTCCCTATGGAGGAACTGCTTGGGGGGCGCAAGCTGCTTCAGAGATCTATTTTGACAAAGAGGTTTCTGAATTAAACTTGATAGAATCGGCTATTCTAGCTGGTTTGCCCCAAAGACCAACCGCCTATTCCCCTTTTAATGATGATGAAGCCTATATTGGCCGAACAACACAGGTTTTAAGAAGAATGAGAGAAGATGGTTATCTTACCAAGGAGCAGGAGGAAGAAGCCTTAAAAGAGTTAGAAAAGGTAGAATTTGCCTCTGAAGGAGTAAGTTTTAAAGCTCCTCATTTTGTGATGTATGTTAAACAGCAATTAGAAGAACGTTATGGGGAGAGCTTAGTTGAAGGTGGTGGACTAAAGGTAACAACCACCCTAGATTTGGAGCTTCAAGAGGAAGCACAAAAAGCAGTTTCAGAAGAGATTGAAAAGGTAGAATATCTTCATATTACTAATGGAGCGGCGGTAGTTATCGATCCTAAAAATGGTGAAATTTTAGCTATGGTTGGTTCTAAAGACTACGATGATCCGGATTATGATGGTAAGGTAAATGTGACTCTCTCTTTGCGTCAGCCAGGATCAGCTATTAAACCAGTGACTTACGTTACCGCTTTTAAAAAGGGTTATACAGCTTCTTCCTTATTAATGGACACCCCGGTTACTTTCCCAGGGGGAACAGGTTTACCTGATTATAAGCCTGTCAACTACGACGGTGAGTTTCACGGACCATTACAAGTAAGATTTGCTTTGGGTAATTCGATTAATATTGCGGCCGTAAAGATGCTTGCCAAGATAGGTATTAAAGAAATGCTTAATACGGCTTATCAGATGGGAATTAGTACTTTGGAACCGACTAATGAGAATTTAAAGCGATTAGGGTTGTCAGTAACCTTAGGTGGTGGTGAGGTGAGACTTTTAGAATTATCTACGGCTTATTCTACTTTTGCTAACGGTGGTTTGAGAGTAGAACCAGTCTCGATTCTAAAAATTACCGATAAAGATGATAAAGTTTTATTTGAACATAAAGAAATTGCTGGAAAGAGAGCCTTAACTGAAGAACAGGCCTTTTTAATTTCTCATATTCTCTCTGATAATAATGCCAGGCTAATTACTTTTGGAGAAAGAAGTGCTTTGGTAGTTGGTAATAAAACAATTGCCGTTAAGACTGGGACGACCAATGATAAGAGAGATAATTGGACGATCGGTTGGACGCCTCAAGTAGTTGCCGGAGTTTGGGTAGGAAATAATGACAATACTTCCATGAAGGAGGTTTCTTCTGGAGTTTCTGGAGCAGCCCCAATTTGGCGAAGAATAATTACGGCAGCTTTAGAGGGTAAAGCCAATATTGGTTTTAGTGTTCCCTCTGGTATCGTGACCGCAGAGGTAGATAAAGTTTCAGGTTACCGAGCTCATGATGGTTTTCCTTCACGAGTAGAATACTTTATCAAGGGGACAGAACCTCAAGGTGAAGATCCAATTCATGCCAAACTTAAAATCTGTAAAGGGCAAGAAAAACTAGCCACTTTAGCTCAGGTGGCAAGAGGAGATTATGAGGAAAAAGAGTATTTTGTTTTTAAAGAAGATGATCCTGTATCCAGTGATGGGGTTAATCGTTGGCAGGAAGGGATTAACCAATGGCTTAGTACTCAGTCTGAACCTCGCTACCATCCGCCTTCAGATTATTGTGGTTCGACGAGTGAAATTGAGGTTAGGATTGATAATCCTGGTCACGAATCGCAAGTTGATAGTAATGATGTCCAAATTTCAGGGAAGATTATTGCCGAGAATGATATTGAAAAGATAGAAATTATAATTGATGGAGAGGTAAAGGAAACGATTGAAGATAGTAACAAATTTGATAAGATTTTCCACCTGGCTGATGGTATTTACTCCATAGAGGTAAAAGCCTATGATGATCAAGGCAATAAAGGAGAAAGAGGAGCTAATATAGGGGTTAATGTTCCTTGGAATTATCAACCAACTCCTTCTCCTACTATAACTCCAAGTCCAACTCCGGCACCTTAAGTTTGTTAAATTTTTTCTTCAGTTTTCACAAGAGTGGTATAATAGAAACTAAGATATGAACCTGAAAGAAAGTGATTTAATAAAACATCCAAAAATTGGTCGTCCCCCACGTTCAATTGCTAGAGGGGTTAGGAGAAGAAAAGCAGAAGGAAAGATTGATGAGGCAAAAAAATTATGGGAGGATGACCGAAATAAACCAAATCACATCAGAGAAAGAGTGGAGAAGTATTTAGAAAAAGTAGGTGATGCTGCGGAGCTTTTTTATCCTAAAGAATTCCAAAAAGAATTTAAAAAATTAAAGCGGATGTCACCTGAACAAGCTAAAGAAAAGCTTAAAAAGTATAATAAAATCATTATTCCTAAAGAGGGCGAAAAAGAGCTTAATTTTGGAAATTTAGAGGATGTTGATACTTATATAACCCATGGTCCAAAAGGTAAAGAGAGGCTTGAGTTTTGGACTCTTTTTTCTAAAGCCTACCCAAAGTTAATGTTTTATCTTTTTAGTGTTAATGGAAAAGGGAAAACTCACATTGAGAAGATAACAACAATGTTAAGAAGGAAATCTCCTTGAGATTTAACTCATTTTGTTTTAACTTTTAATTTCAGTTTATTCTTAAGTATTTTAGTTATTTTTTCCCTTACTTTTTTTACTTCTTTATCGGTTAACGTTTTCTTTTTATCCTGATAGGTGATTCTAAAAGTAAAGTTTTCTTTATAAGAATCAATAAATTCGATACTTTTAATAATTAAACTGGTTGATTTAATTAATTCGATTATATCTCCAACAGGAATATTGTTCTCAAGGATAAGAGTTAAATCTTCGATAATAGCTGGATATTTAGGAAGAGGCTTATATTTTTTAAATAAGGTGGCTGATTTTAGAATTTGTTTAAATTCGAGGTCGATAATGATTACTTTTCTTTTAATATCGAAATTATTTTGAACATTAGAATTTAACTCCCCTATTATTCCGACGGGTTCTTTATTAATAAGGATTTCAGCTATTTTATTATGTCTGAAGATTTTACCATAGGTAGTTTTTTCAAGTTCATAGGGTTTAAATTTATAATTTTTAATATTGATTTCCCCCAAGAGAGTTTCTAAAATTCCCTTAAATGAATAAAAATCATCTTCTACACTAGCTAGTGTTAGTGTTAAACTTTCTTCAGGCAGTCGATCTTTGCCAAGGGGTAAATAAGTATTAGCTAATTCAAAAATCCTCATCTGCTTCTGATATTTTTGATTGTTTGAGATTGCCGCAAGAACTGAGGGAATTAAAGATGGACGCATAAGATTTTCTTCAGTTAAAGGATTACTGATTTGGAGACAATCATCTTTGTCTATTTTTACTTTTTGGAGAAGATTTGGACTAACCATTGAGTAATTGTAAATCTCTTTGAAAGATGAAGCCTTAAGGATGTTTTTTATCTTACTTTGCCAAAGGAAATTGTTTTTTTCTTCTTCTGGAGGACTACCGCTAAAAAGGCGGTTAGGAATATTATCATAACCATAAATACGGATAACTTCTTCAATTAGGTCTTCGGGGATATTTATATCTTCGTATCGCCAATGAGGGACAAGAGCCTTTATTTGATTTTGTTTTAGCTTGTTTTTAAAACCTAAATTGTCGAGAATTTTCTGCGCTTCTTCAAGGCGGATTTCAATGCCAGTGACCTCTTTTAGTCTGTCTTTGGAGAGAGAAACTGTCTTTAATTTGACTGGATTCGGATAAAGATCGATAAGATTGCTGGCGATAGAAGCCCGACAGTTATCTTTAAACATTTTAATAGCTCTCTTCATGGCTGGCATTACCCCATCAGGATCAATGCCTTTTTCAAATCGGGAGGATGCTTCTGTTCTAAAGGCTAATTTTTGGCAAGCCTGGCGGATTTTAACTGGATTATAAGTTTGTATAAAGAGAAGAACTCTTTTGGTTTTTTCGTCCACCTCTGAATTTTTTCCGCCCATAATCCCACAAAGATCAATAAGTCTCTTTCCTCCATCTTCAATAACAATCGCTCCTTTAGGCAGGTTTCTTTTTTGGCCGTCAATGGTGGTTATACTTTCTCCTTTCTTGGCCTCTCTTAAAATCATCTGCTCTTTTTTTATTTTATCATAATCGAAAGTATGCATCGGTTGCCCAAGCTCAACCATGAGGTAGTTAGAAATATCAATAACATTATTTAAAGCCCTAATACCTACCTTCTCTAGTCTTTCCTGGATAGTCTTAGGAGAAGGTTTTATCTTAATATTGTCAAAAATTAAAGCCGTAAAGCGAGGACAAAGATCATCTTTAGTGATTTTTACTTTTAAGGGAATAGGCTCTTTAATTGCTGAAAGATTATCTTTGGCTTCAGCTGGTTCCTTAATTTCTGCCTCGATATTAAAACGGGGCAAAATAGTCTTTAATTCTCTAGCAACGCCATAAACAGATAGGCAATCAACTCGATTACTTGTTATTTCTATTTCATAAATAGAATCGTTTTTTGAAGGAATGACTTTTTCAACTGACTGGCTGCACAAAGAAAGATATTCAGCAATTTCCTTAACCGTTGCCTTTGTTTTTATAAAATCTCTGAGCCAGGAATCGGGAATTAAAATATTCATTTTATTAATTAGAATTGGTTTAGAAAACGGAAATCGTTATTAAATAATAATCGAATATCGTCAATGCCATATTTCATCATTAAGACTCTTTCTAAACC
>Ga0307421_1000432_pt1 | contig 26836 bp, 23 predicted proteins | sample SalMarWE160270MG_FD_202163 | JGI IMG/M metagenome (GOLD analysis project Ga0307421, IMG submission 202163) | Salt marsh sediment microbial communities from the Plum Island Ecosystem LTER, Massachusetts, United States - WE1602-70 | ecosystem: Environmental > Aquatic > Marine > Intertidal zone >... | reverse complement strand
GTTGAACGCAATTTACAAGAAGTCTATCAGCATCTACCCAAGGGCAGCCGCGCCCTGATCGAATACAAGTTTTTCGAACCGGCTTTTTACAGCACCGATATCCCCAATTGGGGCACTGCCTACATACTAGCGAAGAAATTAGGTGACCAGGCACAGGTACTGATCGACCTGGGACACCACCCGCTGGGTGCTAATATCGAGCAGATAGTAGCATTCCTGCTGGACGAGGGCAAGATGGGCGGTTTCCATTTCAACAACCACCGCTACGCTGATGACGACCTGTTGGTCGGCAGTGTCAATCCTTTCGAGCTTTTCCTGATCTACAATGAAATCGTGTCAGCGCAGAAAAGCGGCGAGGTTCCCGCCAGTGAAACAGCTAATAACATTGCCTATATGATTGACCAGTCGCACAACATTGAGGGCAAGATAGCGCCTATGATCCATTCAGTGCTCAACTGCCAGGAAGCGTTTGCCAAAGCCCTGCTGGTGCCGCGTGAAAAACTGCACACTGCGCAGATGGCTGGTGATGTGCTGGGTGCGCACCGCATCCTGACCAATGCCTTCAAGCGTGACGTTGAACCCCTGCTGGCGCAAGTACGTGAGGAAATGAGTGTGCCGCTGGATCCCATTGCAGCTTACTTCCAATCCGGCTATGAGGAAAAAGTGAGCAAAGAACGCATATACAAAAAAACTGGCAGTGGTTATCAGTAAACGTAAAAAAAAGAGAAAACTCTAGTAGGGGCGCATGGCTGTGCCCCTCTTTATATTAATTTCACCCTGTTCAGATGATGATAAAGCGATTACTTTGCCAATGCCTCGCGACTGGCTCCAGTAACACCAGCAAATTGGTTAGAAAGACCTACATTTATCATTTTCCCCTCTATATCAATGCATTTCCTGCCCACCAGTAACATTAATGGCTTGACCCGTCATGTAACTGGATAGATCAGAGGCAAGGAAAACCAACACATTGCAAACATCATCGTAAGTGCATTCGCGTTTCATTGGCACGTTATCTATATAGCGCTGTCTAACTTCATCTTCTGTGATACCGAGGTTGTGTGCATACTGTTTAGTGAGTGAATTCACCCATAAGGGAGAATTTAGCAAATTACCCGGACAAATAGCATTCGCACGAACCCCAAACTCAGCAAGTTCCAGCGCAATACTCTGGGTCAAACCTATGCCACCAAATTTTGACGCCGCGTAAGCGGAATTTTTGTAACTGCCCTTCTTCCCCGATTTGGAATTAATCTGGATGATCACACCGCTCTGTTGGGCTTTCATGATTCGCGCGGCATGTTTAGCGCATAGAAAATACCCGTATAGATTAACATCCATCACAGCTTTCCAGTTGCTGGCATGGAATTCATCAATAACGCCTGCTTTTAAAATACCTGCGTTTGATACAAAGATATCCAATTTATTGAATTTCTTAATCGTCTCATCTACAATCCGGGCAACTTGCTCCTCTTTTGTAACATCCACCTTAAAGCTAAGTGCTTGTCTATCTGTTGTTTGCCTGATTTCCGTTGCAGTTTTTGCCGCCCCTTGTTCATTTATGTCGACGACCACAACATGAGCACCTTCCAAAGCTAAGCGGTGGCAGATGGCCCTCCCCAAGCCCTGCGCGCCTCCAGTAACTATAGCAATGCGATCTGTCAGATTCATACTCATATCAATCCTCATCTTCTAACATCAAATCAAGAAGTGCTTCTTCTGCTTCATTCGTCCATTGCCTGCCATTCTTAAGTTTTAAATACACCTCTGGCAATACTTCTTTCAAATCTGGCAGAGCCGTTAGTGGCAAATTTTTTATTTGAGGGAAGATGACAACTTTACCAGGAAAAGTTGCATCTATCAAAGCTTTCATTCCATCTTTCACAGCTCCAAGTGATCCAATTGCAGCCACTGAGCGGTTTGTAGTAAGTTGTCCAGTCTCAACTTTATTAAGCATTAACTGCATATCGTTAATAACCGAACCGGAATGACCTATAAAGCGTATGCCTTTGAATATAATATCGTTCAAATTTAATTCTGCAAAGGTGCCCCGTGCAACACCTGCAAAAATATTCATCACACCTTCCCGCGCCAAATACGTTGCCGCATCCGATATTACCGGTGTAATTGGTGCAAATACTATCACATCATCAAAACCCTGCCCTTTAAGCTTCTCCATTTTCTTCATGTAATCCTCATGCTTGGGGTTTAAGCAAATTAGTTCAATGCCTTTCTTTTTTACTTCTTCAGCATGGGACAGACAGAGATCATTAAGGCGCAAATCACTTACATCAGTGCATATAATAATGGAAGGACCATCTTTTACTTCAATGGCGTGTTGGACATGCATGCGGCCCATTGGCCCCCCAGCCCCCACAAAAAGTACCCTTCCGCCAGGTCTTAATGAAGATCTCACTGGCATATCTGAGTACAAACGAGAAATATCTGTTTCAGAGCCGCCAATATAAACCCAGCGATTGTAGTGAATTCTACCAACATCAATTTTCACTTTTCTTTCCAGTGGTTTATCGCTTACTAAAGCCATAATTCCATTAAAGGCAAGATGAGGGCTAACTTTTTCAATCAGCTCTGCTGTTGGTCTAAGCAAGATAATATCGTCTACCTTTGCTTCGGAATCTGGCTCACCTTTGATATCAGCCGGGTTTGTTACTTCTAAAACTTCAATACCAAGGTTTTCTGCCTTTTCCCTGACCCAACTTCCAAAAGCCCCTTGAAGATTGGTTAATAGTATTTTTGAGGGATGCTCTTTTTCATCCAAACCATGACTAATCTGATAGCCTGCCTTGTTATCCGGTCCAATTATCCAGGTAACACCATCTGGTTTCAGTTTGGTGCGGTATTCAAGGTGATAAGCAGCAACCACGCAAGCCCATGGTTCAACAATGGCACTCTCCGCATAACCGGTGAGATTATTTACCGGAATCAGATAGTTGCCGTGATCGCCGTTTAGAACACGCTGGTCGATGACGTTGTATTGGGAGAGACCACCTTGAATCTCATAACCATATGCATAACTTTTCCCATTTATAAAGATGTCAGCCTGAATTATGAACCGGTCTCCTGGTTTATATTGGTCAGTTAAATTCTCTCCAACGCCAACTACGGTTAAGGTAACTTCATGCCCCAATACAACCGGTTCTTTTTTCATGTCCCGATAAATCCTGGGGTGTTTCTGGCCTAAGCGGATGACTTTTACATCAGAAAAACATAAGCCGCAGGCGTCATGCCGCACTAACAATTCATCGGGGCCATTAACCGGCATGGGGACTTCTATCGGTTTATTATCTATTCCTAAATTTTCGATGCCTACCCCGTAGAGGGGCCAGAGACGGTTTATCTTTCTCTTTGGTAAAATACCTTTTTTATAGCGATCTATTTTTGCTGACATCATGTACTCCTGATTTATTCATTCACAAATTGGACTTCAATTTCTCTAATATTACAGCGGGGGATTGAGAAGCATTGATCTGCCCAAGTATAGCTCTTCCCTTTTTATCAGGTGGGATCGCTTTTCCTGCTTCTTCAAAAAACACATTGCGCTCTCTTCTGGATGGCAGATATTTTTTTGCCCAAGCACTTTGATAACCCATCTTTAGATTTCGCCCCATCTGCATATGCCCGTAAATAAAATCTGCCCCTCGAAGGAACGCATCCCGTACCGGCGCTAATTCATTAACATTAAAGTCATCCACTAGTTTCTGCCCAAAGCTGTTCATTTCTGTACCAATATTGGTAGGTAGATTGAGCTTATCTGCAAGCTCTACTACCTGATAAAGATTTTTCAGTTTGACCTTCTTTATCTCAGGATCATCAATATCCCAATTTCTATCAGGTATGATGTTGATTGCAGCTAGCCCTTTTTCAATTAATAAGCCAAGTAAATCCTCAATAGCTTGCTCCCCTTGCGATGTGCCGTCCAGCCAGGCTGCACATGGCAGCGCACCGCATTCCTCAATAACGTGATGAAAATCCTCGACAATAGGGAATGATTCTGGTTTCAGCTGAACATAGCCAATACCTCCCCGCTTCATTAATTTAGCGCGCGCAAAGTTTTTAAAAACCTGTGGTTTTTCATTCTTTTGAATAATTGTATTACGGTCTGTTTTTAATTTTTCTACCCAAAAATCGATTGGATTTGGAAGTGTCTCCTGCGCTTTTTGCACAATCTTTGCTATCATATGCCTTTCTGTAGCTGTGCCTGCAGGTGTTGAGGGAAGAACCTCGCTATCATAGTCAATGTGCAAAGGATGAAGGTAATCATTCAATCGTCTCATCATTGAACGATTACGAAGATCCGCCCTTTGGCGGAATTCATCAAGCATACCCGTAACAGACTCTGGCGCCTGGGATGAAGTAAAACCTATGCCCATATGGTAGCTAATGCCAGGTTCGCCAGGTGAATTGATAACTACTTTTGAGAATTCCGGAATGTACACACGGGTTTCTACGCCAGCTGAACCGCGTATACAGATAATTTCACATGCCTGCAGGAACTCATCAACCCCGTCAATTACATCGAAATCAACTATCCCAATGTATTTTATGCCCATACGTTTTGCAATCCAGGCAAGTTTTGTAGGGGAATATCCATATGCGTTATAGGAAAAGAAAGTGTGGCAGTGCAGATTAGCAATTGGTTGCATTTTCTGAGGGATGATCTTTCCCTCATCCATCAGTGCTTTCAATTCAAGCAGACTATTAAAGCGTACCTGAGGGTTAAAATCGTCTAATCTTTTCTCTAATTCATGAATATGATCTTGTTTTGCAACCAAAATATCTCTACTTACTTAGCTAACTTTTGTCTTCGATAATATTCATCTGGCCGATTTTCAATACGTTTGGCATACTTCTCGCTAAGATAATTGGGGCCACCCATAACATAATTCCCAATCATTACACGTGCCCATTTATCCGCCATAATGGAAATATTAAAAACCTCCCGGGATGTTTGCCCTAATGCCAATAGTCCATGATTCTCCATTAATACCATCTTGGGCGAATAACCCATTTTATCTTGATAACTCCGCAAAGTATCAAGCATTTTCTTTGCAAGTGGTAAGCCAGGGTCCACATAAGGAACCACCATCGGTAGCTCTCCACAAACCACTATCTCATCTGGAAATATGTGATTTAGAAAAGGCTCAGCACCTACTTTGCTGCAAAGAAATGACAGGATGGAAACAGGATGGGTATGCCCCACCCACTTCGCGCCGCCTTCGCCGAGAAAGATCGCATGCAGGAAGGTCTCTACAGAAGGTTTATGATGGCTTTTATTGACAAGAGAATCTTTTAATCCGGCGGCTATCTCTTGGTCAGTCATCTGCCCCTTCTTGATTAAACGAAGCACAAATTCTTTATTAACCAAGCTGAATCCTTCCTCATCAATGGTTGCCAGTTGACTTCCCGAAGCTTTCACCCAGAAAGTCCCATCGCCACAATCGGCGCTGGTATTTCCTTCACCAATAATGACTAGATGATATTTGTCCTCCGCTAATTGATGTGAAAGCTGAATAAGTTTTTTTAATTTTTTATCCATTTATTAGGTGCCTTTCCATTTAATAACTAATATTGTGTATTAATTGAATTATATTTAGATTTGTTGAAAATAAGTTAAATCTTTTACCAAAATATAAAAGAACAACTTCTTACTTCCGATATTTAAACCCATTCCTCTTTTGGATTCTCTACAAGATTACAAATATTTTGTAAAAAATGTGCTGCCGGTGCACCATCTACAATACGATGATCGCATGTAACAGATAGACCAACTTTAAATCGGAGACATATTTTGCCCTGATATTCAGCTGGTACCTCTTTAATGCGCCCTATTGCCAGAATGGCTACTTGCGGTGGGTTGATGATTGGTGTGAAGTGGTCAATGCCTGTTGCGCCTAAGTTAGTAATTGTGAAGGTGCCGCCGCCCAATTCGCTCAGATTTACTTTACCATGTAGGGCTCGTTCTGTTATTGCTTTGCGCTGTCTGGCTAATTTACGAACACTCATATAGTCAGCATTTTTAATTACTGGTGCTAGCAATCCTCGTTCCGTATCCACTGCAAGTGCTATATGCACATGATCATAACGAGTAAGGATATCCCCATCAAAGGTCGCATTTAAATTCGGGTAGTTACTCAATGCAAGGCAAGCAATTTTAATGAAAAAATCAGTATAAGTTAATCGCACATCTTTCTCATCAATTCCCTTCAAAATGCTTTTGCGCAATTTAACCAATTCAGTAGCGTCGGCTTCACTCATATAAGTCACCGGGGCTATAGTCTGATGGCTTTCAATCATACGGCGCGCTATTGTCTTGCGAGCTTGAGTTAGCTCTGCCGTTGAAGCCTCCTGATGTTTCTTTAAAAACGCCTTGACATCATTTTCAATGATCATATTCCGGGGTCCACTGGGCTTGACTCTTTCAATGTCAATGGAATGGTTGAAAGCCATTCTGCGAGCACGTGGGCTTGAGAATACGTGTGATATTCTATCTTTGTTAATATTTTTTTTCTTTTCAGGCCTTTGGATTTCCTCTGGTCTTGATACCGGCTTTTTTTTGGTTTTTAGATTCTCGGGTTTTTCCTCATTTCTCATAACTTCCCGTGGTAGCTCCTCTCCGGGCTCAAGAATTTTTCCGATAACGGAGCGAACCTGTACGTCTGTGTTAGGTGCTGCAAATACCTCTAAGATAATACCAGTTGCCGGCGATTCAACTTCAAGTGTTGCTTTATCTGTTTCGACAGAAAACAACATCTCCCCTTTTTTTACTGCTTCTCCTGGTTGTTTCAGCCATTCCACAAGGATCAGTGTATCCATAGTCTGGCTGAGCGGTGGGACAATAATATCAGCGGGCATCTTGTTTTCTCCTCATGTTATTTCCTCAACTGCCGCGATGATTTTTTCTTCATTAGGAAGATATTCGTGTTCAAGAACTGGGGCAAATGGAGGCGGAACATCCGGAGCCGCCACACGTTTGATAGGTGCATCTAACCACTCAAATACCTCATCCGCGGCTAAGGCTGCAATTTCTGCCCCCCATCCGTTTGTCAAGTTATCTTCTTCAACAATGATCAGCCGCCCAGTTTTTCGGATTGAATCATAAATGAGGTATTTATCCAGTGGGACCAATGTCCGTGGGTCAATGATTTCCACTTCAATTCCTTTTTTTGCTAGGACTTCAGCAGCATTCAAAGCAGTATAGAGCATTCTATGAATAGCAACGATCGTGGCATGCTTCCCTTCCCGCCGTATTATCCCTTTCCCAATAGGCACGAGATATTCCTCATCCGGCACTTCACCAACAGCGCTGAGAGCACCTTCAACCTTGCGTGGCCCTTTGGAGCCATAGAGTAATTTGTGTTCAAAAAATACCACGGGGTTCTCATCACGTACAGCCGATTTAAGCAATCCCTTGGCATCATAAGCAGTAGATGGCGCGACAACCTTCAACCCTGGGACATGTGTAAACCATGCCTGTAAACTTTGTGCATGCTGAGCCCCGCGCCGTGTAGAGCCAATCGGCGCACGCATCACCATCGGAACGGATACCTGTCCGCCGGACATATAGCGCAATTTTGGTGCCTCATTGGCTATTTGATCCATCATGCAGAACAAGAAATCCCCATATTGGACATCTGCGATAGGACGCATACCGGCAACCGCCGCACCGATTGCCATCCCGCAAAGTGCGATTTCAGAAATAGGAGTATCAATAATTCGATCATGCCCAAATTCCTCAGACAAATCAAGTGTTACTGTGAATGCGCCTCCCCAACCTCCTTTAATACCTATATCTTCACCAATACAAAAAACACGTTCGTCGCGCAGCATTTCCTCACGGATTGCTTGACGTAATGCTTCTGCTATTGAAAGTTTTGCCATTTGTTACTCCTTAAACACATCCGTATATACTTCAGCGGGATCGGGCTCTGGGCTCTTTTTTGCAAATTCAATCGCCGATTCAATCTCGGCTTCAATTCTTTTATCAATTACATCAAGATCATCACTGGTGATGTCATCCATTGAGAGCAGAAAATTCCTGTATCTGGGAATGGGATCTTTTTTCAGCCACTCTTCTTCTTCCTCACGCGATCGATAGTTGCGCGGATCTGAGCGAGAATGCCCGCACTGGCGGTAGGTCTTGCATTCAATCAATGTTGGTCCTTTACCGCTGCGAGCACGTGCAACAGCTTCGCCAACAACTTCATAAACTGCCATAACGTCATTCCCATCCACAACAACACCAGGTATGCCATAGGCACATGCCCGGTCAGCTACATTTTCTACCCTGAAGTTTAAGTGAAATGGTGTTGAAGCGGCATATAAATTGTTTTCGGTGATAAAAATAACAGGCAGATCGTAGATAGCGGCAGCATTTAATGCTTCATGCCAAGCCCCTTCATTGGCTGCACCATCACCAGAGAAACAAACTGTAACGCCCTTGTTTTTTGACATTTTCTGGGCTAGTGCTGCCCCGGCTGCTATAGGTGTGTTACCCCCAACGATCGCAATCGCCGGGAACATGCCGACGGAAAAATCCCCCACGTGCATAGACCCACCTTTCCCTTTGCAGCAGCCTGTGGCTTTTCCAAACAGCTCAGCTAAAATGCTGTTAATTGAAACACCTTTAGCAATAGCATGGCCGTGCGGTCGGTGTGTACTGAGCAGGTAATCAGAGTCTTTGAGATGCGCACAAGCACCGGTCGCAATCGCTTCCTGTCCAATGTAAAGATGCAAAGTGGATGGTATTTTCCCCTGAAGATACAATTCGTTCACGCGGGTCTCAAAGCGGCGAATGAGATTCAGGGTATGATACATATCAAAATAGTCTTGTCGAGTTAAAGATTTTGCTTTCATTTTTCTTCTTTATCTTTCTGTTTTATATTAGAGAACGAGCGTATGATTTACAGTCCACAAGAACTAACATACGCTCACTCCCAGGAAAAGCAAGAACTAAAGATCTAAATTTTTATCTGCATATTCCGGGTTGAACTCTTTGCTTACATATCCCCAGTATGTTTTAGGCCGTTTTCTGATGCCCCATTTTTCGATAGCAGCTTTTAGCTCTTTATGGTCTTTGGCGTATTCAGAAAGTTTAATGCCTTTCATGGTGGCGTCAATTGCCTGCCGCCAAGCCATAGCGCCTGCAGTGTAGCCTATAGGATGGCCGAGCATACCGCCACCAGCTGGGATGATCATATCATTACCAAATTCTTCCATCAGGGCAGGTACTAAACCGGGATACATGCCTGCTGCGGGCATGGGGAACGTGCGTTTAATGTTATAGAATGGTGATACCATTTCCTGGTAGTTCCGTGCACATTCTTCCGGTGAAACTGCGGGAATGCTTGTCCAAATACAAGGTGATAACATCATATCAGCTCCACAAATGCGGCAAAGTTTGGAATATGTGGGGAAATTAATATGGTGAAGACCTGCCAACATGTGGGATATATGCAGTAAGATCGGTACGTCTATCTCAGGATCTTCTGCCAGTGCTCTTAAGGCAGCGGGGCCAGCTGAATAAGCGAGCAGAAGCCCTTCCGCACCTAATTTAACCGCGCGTTTGGCTTTAGGGATCAGGTCCTTATAGGAATCGGTAATACTGAGCATGTACGTGAGCCGTTTGCCAGTTTCTTTTTCTGCTTTATCAACTGCTTTTAATACAGCTTCCAGCCGTTTTTCCCAGGATGAATTGCCGAGTTCGCTCAGCATCTCATCATCTTTAGCAAAATCGGCACCGCCCAGGGCAGTTTGAAAAACTTGTTCCGCTGTTTGCTCGGGTGTCATGCCCATTTTTGGTTTGATAATATGAAGAATCATCGGGCGGTCAGGGACACCCTTTTTCTCCCGGATACCTTCGATGCCAAATTTTGGACCTTTGAAGCGAGCAGCGACTTCTTTTGGAAAATAAACATCCAATAACTTCACTTGGTCACCAAATACAAACGCATTGCCTGAAACCGTTAAAAGCATCATTGGTACGCTCAAGTTGGTATCCCAGGCATCGATGGGGAATCCCAGTTGAATGACAGCTGCTTTCTTATGGGGATTCTCGGTGGGTATCTCGTAGTATCCAAGTACCTTACTGGTTAACTTTTCTCGCATTTCACCGGTATCTTCTTTAACGCGCACCCAGCTTGATGTGGATCCCTCGAGTGCCATGCGCTGCACTTGTTGCAGGTGTTCAATCCAATCCTGATCAAGGTGCGTATCTTCGATATAGTACGTCGCAACCACATAACGATCATGGTCCACGCTTTCCAACATGAAATCAAACATATCTGGGTCAAACAATCTATTCATTTTTCCTCCAATTTATTATTAAATAAAAACCGGGAATCACTTTTTTTTAAAAAATATCTCAACATGATTATTGTTATTTTGGTCAAGCGCACTTATTTTATTACCCAAAATTATTGTGATTCAGCTAGATACATGTTTATACATGTATACATAGTAATATAGCATACTAACTTCTGCGCGTCAAGAAAATAAATTTACCGAGCCAAAACATTTTATCCGCTTCAGGGGCTGGTAATTAAGGAAGGAATGTTCACGTACATTATTATAGTAATACATAAAACCCATGGCCTCATCCAATAATTGTGTTTCGCTGCGGATCTTGAACGATCTGGGGATATAGAATTCCTTGTCATCTGTACAATTCTGGAAATATTTCCGCTCACACTTTCTAAATAGCTGTTCATTGTCAGCCTGGCGGTTTTCAGATTTGCTTTACGAAGTTGTTTATAATCTATATGGTGTCCAGGATTCACTTTGTTTTACCTTCTCGGTTGATATTTGTCTCTCACTCAGCAACAATATTAACTGAATGTACTTTTGATACCCAAAGTGTATAGTATCTCCTGGACACCGCACAGCGTCTTGTTGACATATCTATGAGAAATTGCTAAAATTGGATATATTATTAAACTGCTATACTTGTTTGTACGAGTATGCAGGTTGTGGAAAAAGCATGGCAGAAATTACTATAAATCCAAGGCGCATAAATAAGGATCTACCGGTTCCTTATTACTATCAAATTGTACAATTACTTAGAGAATCCATTGCGGATATTGAAAATTCAGATAATCAAAAAATAGCGCTTCCATCAGAAGTAGAATTATGCAGTCTTTTCTCAGTCAATCGCGGCACCATTCGACACGCGCTGCAGGTGTTAGAGCGAGAGGGTTTGATTTATCGAGAAAAAGGACGGGGTACTTTTGTGCGGCGACGGCGTGTTGAAGTGGACCTTTCATACCTGTGTTCAACAACCGAAGATATGAAAAATCGCGGATGGGAACCGAGTACCGAAGTGCTAAGTATTACTCAAGTCAAGCCACGCAGTCATATTAAAACCAGCTTACGGTTAAGGGGAGGGGAAAAGGTGTGGGAAGTCTTTCGCCGCCGGTATGCAAATAATGAACCTATCAGTTTACAGCGGGCTTTTTTCCCAGTAAATTTACTGCCAGATTTCTACCAAAAAGATCTTGTCAACAGATCCTTCTTCGATATCTGGAAAAATGATTACGGCATTTATGCGCGTGAGGGCGAGCAGACCATTCGTACGCGCAACGCAACGCAGGAAGAGGCAGAACTGCTATCCATAGAAGAATGTAATCCATTATTCGAAATCACACGTGTGACCTATGATATCAACGGAACGCCATTTGAGTATCTGATATCTGTATGGCGGGGTGACCGATACGACTTTTTTGTTCGATTATCCACTCGTTAATTTATTCCGAATTATTGCAAATCAATGAAAACGATATATCTAATCCGCCACGGAGAATCCATCTCTAATCATAAAAATATTTTCATTGGTCATTCCCAGGACCCTCCATTGACAGGGACTGGTATTCAACAAGTTAACAAACTTACAAAAGCTTTCAAAGGTATGGAGGTCGCTGCCATCATTTCAAGCTCTTCATTGCGGGCAAAACAAACAGCAGCGATCATATCTGAGTCACTGCGTCAGCCGTTTACGACATCTGAAGCCCTGATGGAAGTCGATTTAGGAGTATTAGACAATAAAGATATTAGTAATCCTGGTAATTTCTCTATGTTCAATAATATGGTTAATAATTGGGAAGCCGGTTATGAAAAGGTTTGTATTTTAGGGGGTGAATCTTTGATTGATGTGAATGATCGCTTGCTTTCTTTCATGGAAGAGAATATTCTAAATAATAGTATAGATAAGCCAGTTCTACTTATTGGTCATGCGATTTCATGGATGGTTTTTATTTGGAAAAATTGCTTGAATCATCCAAACACAATCAAAGGCGGCTTTATGGAAAAATCCAGTTACTCAATCATCAATTGGGACGAGCGGGGATTTTTTTATCATTCATTGAATATAACTCCTTAGCTGAGGATTGAATTGACATAGAAAAAATATATATTTAATAAAGTCTTATTGACAAAGGTATATGGATGTGCTAACATTTTTAATGCGGTACATACAACTAGACATGTAATCAGACCATAGCACCGAGCATCTTCATTACACTATTATTTACTGTATTACAATGATTTCAAAAATCAAATTGAGTTTACCCAACGAAAAGCAGCAAAAGCAGATATCACTCTATTTTTTAATTAAAATTATTCCCACTGATAATGGACTAAAAAAACTGGTTAGATAGATTTCTTTCCAGTCTTTTTTTCCCCAAATACTGAGGATATAATAATAGAAAATGAAATAATACTATTGAGGTTAGCTTGATGAATAAGAACAATAATAACCATAAACTTATTCTGGATCTGCACCATATTTATAAGAACTACGATGGTGTTAAAGCTCTTACTGATGCGCACTTTGATCTTCGTAAAGGAGAAGTGCATGCTTTAGTTGGGGAGAATGGAGCGGGAAAAACTACTCTAATTAAAATCATTATGGGTGTAATAATGGCGGACTCCGGTGTCATAAAACTTGATGGTAAACCGGTACACATCCGTAACCCGCAGTCTGCACAGAAATTTGGTATTGCCGCAATTTACCAGGAACCAATGGTTTTTCCGGATTTGAATGTTGCTGAAAATATTTTTATTAGCCATGCTGACCGCGGATCAATTGTTCATTGGCGAAAAACGTTCCAGGATGCCGAGGAAGTTTTATCGAAACTTGATGTCAATCTCAATGTTCGCATGCCGGCACGAGGGTTAACATTGGCAGCCCAACAAACCGTTGAAATTGCAAAAGCCATATCACTCAATGCAAGAATATTGATCATGGATGAACCGACATCTTCACTTTCAGCACACGAAGTTAAGCAATTATTTAAAATTGTTCGATCGCTTCGAGATAGTGGTGTTTCAATCCTTTTTATTGGGCACAGGTTAGAAGAGGTAATGGAAATTGCTGACCGAATAACAGTTTTTAGGGATGGGCGCTGGATATCATCCAAACCGCGTAATGAAGTAACAATAGAAGGTGTAATTCACGATATGGTAGGGCGCAATGTCAAAGAATTCTTTGCCAAAGATAAAACTGAACGCGGAGATCTTTTGATGTCAGTTCGTAATTTGTATAAAGAGAATGTGTTTGAAGGCATAAATTTTGATGTCTATCGCGGTGAAGTTCTTGGTTTCGCAGGATTGATAGGATCGGGGCGAACCGATGTTGGTCTTGCTTTATTTGGGATTGGGCACACAGATAGTGGCCACATTATTTTTGAGGGAAATAAGCTAAAAATTAATTCTCCTCAACAAGCACTCAAACACGGCATAGCTTATTCCACAGAGGACAGGCGAAAATTAGGTTTGATTATGCCCATGCCAATCTGCTCAAATATCACACTGCCATTGCTTCAGAGGTATTTAAATTCCCTTGGCCTTATCAAACAGCGTTCTGAGGAAGAAACCGCTGAATCATTTCGGAAGCAGCTGGATATTCACACCTCTTCAATTCAGGCTATGGTTGAGGAACTCTCAGGTGGCAATCAGCAGAAAGTCATGATTAGCAAATGGCTTAATGCGGATCCCAAGCTGCTTATTCTTGATGAACCTACTCGAGGTATTGATGTTGCCACAAAAGCCGAGGTTCATAATATGATTAATGACTTGGCATCACAGGGAGTGGCAATCATACTAATATCTTCGGATCTTCCTGAAGTTCTAGCTATGAGCGATCGAATTTTGGTGATGCGTGAAGGAAACCAAATGGGTATTTTTAATCAGGTGGAAGCTGAAGAGGAAATAATAATGGCAGTAGCATTGGGGCAAAACCAAACAATTCAGGAGAACGTGCAATGAAAAAAATTCTTGCGCATTTTAACCCCGAACAAATAAGAGAATCGTTCCTCGTTTTATTGATTCTTGTATTTGTGTTGTTCTTTTCTACCCAGATTCCTGATTACTTTAACCCGCGCTTTATCAATCGAATTTCAACCAGCGTTGCTGTGATTGGGATCTTGGCTGTTGGGCAAACATTGGTTTTTCTGACCCGCAATTTCGATCTTTCTATTGGTTCTATTACAGGCGTTACGGCATATTTGGTTGGTCAGCAATTATGGTATCATCCCGGAATACCCCCAATTCTTTCCGTAGTGCTTGCTATTGGAATTGGCATGCTTATGGGCGCAATCAATGGTGTCTTAGTAGCTTATGGAAAAGTGCCATCGATCATCACTACCATCGGCACATTAGCGATATATCGTACCTTCCTGGTTGAATATTCTCACGCAGTACCAATTACAACTAACCTTCTTCCAGATTGGATTGTTAATTTAAATCAGGTTGCTTTATTCAGTTTTCATGGTTTTGAGTTTCGAGTTCTTTTTGGTATCTTGCTGTTAGTGTCCATAATTTTTCAGTTCATATTGAGATATCACAGATTTGGACGACTCTTATATGCAATTGGGTCAAATCCCAGTGCATCTCAAATAGCCGGTTTCCCCGACCGCCGGATTGTATTTCAGGCATTCCTCATAAGTGGGGGATTGGCGGGATTGGCGGGATTCATGTACCTGGTTCGATTTGGTAATATTATGGTGTTGGCGGGAATTGGACTTGAGTTTTCTTCTATTGCAGCAGTTGTGGTAGGCGGAGTAAGCAACATGGGCGGCTCTGGAACAATTATTGGAGCATTCCTTGGGTCATTATTTATTGATATATTACAGAACAGTTTGTACCGTTCATTAGCAGTTAGCGAATTTTGGCGGGATGCAATCTTAGGTATGCTGATCTTGTTGGCAGTTGCAATAGATTATTTAGTCATTGGTCACTTGAGAAAAAAATGGGCAAGAACCGGGTTTCAATTGAAATCGGAGGAAACTTCCAATGTCAAATAGAAAAAGGATTCTATCAAATATTTGGCAGAAATTTAATAGTTGGGAAGGTTTATTATTTGTAATCCTTATTATTGTGTTTTTCATTAATAGCATCATTGCTCCCAACTACCTTACGGTCGGGAATCAAATCAATTTGTTTGTTTTATATATTGAGAAAATAATTGTTGCCCTAACAATGACCTTTCTTATCATCAACGGAGAGATTGACCTTTCAGCTCCTTCAATTATGGGTCTGAGCGCCTGCACAATGGCTTATTTTTACAGCAATGGGATGAATTTTGGTCTTGCGATATTAATTAGTCTGTTGATAGGGGTGGCATGCGGTGCATTTAATGGATTCTGGGTTGCAGTTGTTGGTTTAAATTCATTAATAGTTACATTAGCCACATTAATAGGGTATCGCGGTCTGGCGCGCGTCTTTGTGGAAGACCGATCTTTCGGATATTTTCCAGAATGGTTTAATAATTTAGGCCAGAAAAATTTGATTGGGCCTTTCCCCTTTGCACTTATCTTATTCTTTATATTGTTTATTTTTGCTTTGATCATCTTGCAGTATTCTGGTTTTGGACGGCGAGTATTTGTGATTGGGAATAACAAGGATGTTGCTCAATACTCAGGTGTGAATGTACAGCGGGTAAAAATTCAATTGTATATTGCCTCTGGTTTAATTTCGTCCTTAGCTGGATTATTATTAGCAGCCCGTTATGGCGCAATACGTGGGGATACCGCTTATGGATATGAACTGGAAATTATTACAATGGCCTTACTGGGAGGCGTTAATATTTTTGGCGGTTCCGGATCGCTCTATGGCGTTTTTCTATCGATATTGATTGTTTTAAATGTGCGTAATGGTTTATCGTTAGCGGGTCTTTCCGGTCACTTTCAAACAGGGATAATTGGAGTGCTGTTGATTTTCTCAATATTAGGTCCGAATATATCCAAATTATTTAAGGATTGGAATAAGAAGCACAAATTGTTTATAAAACCAGAAAAAATTGTTGAATCTAATCATAAGGAGGTGGATCAGGTATAAGAAATAAGTGCAAGTATGTTTTTTGAGGTAGTTTGTTAAAAAATAAAAAAGGAGAAAAAAATGAAAAAGACGATTTGGCGGATAGCCGCCCCGTTAGTAGTACTAAGCATGTTGTTAGTTTCATGTGCGCAACCTGCTGCACCTGCTGAGGAAGCCGCTCCAGCTGAGGAAGAAGAAGCTGCGCCAGCTGAAGAAGAAGCTGCGCCAGCTGTTGAAGCATACGATATGGTGCTTCTGCCCAAATTTATGGGTAACCTGGTTTTCGACGAGACAAATCAAGGCGCTGAAGAAGCCCAGGCAGAATTAGGAAATACTGGCGAGTTAGAATATGTAGGACCAACTGCCGAAAACAGCGTTGCTGGCCAAATTGAGATTGTCACCAGCTCCACTACCAAAGGTGTGGATGCCATCATGATCTCAAATAATGCCGGTGACCAGATCGTTCCCTCCGTCAAAGCTGCCCGTGATGCAGGTATTCTCGTTGTCACTTGGGACTCACCAATTCCGACCGCTGAGGGTGAACAATTATTTGTTGCTCAGGTAGACTTCGATGAAACTGGCGAAGTGATGGCGGATATGGCTTTGAGTATTCTTGGAGAAGATGGCGGCGAATTTGCAGTCCTTTCTGCCTCGCCTGATGCATCTAATCAGAATGCCTGGATCGCAGCATTAGAAGAGATATTGACAGATGCAAAATACGCCAATCTTGATCTGGTGGATATTGTCTACGGCAATGATATCTCAGAAGATAGTTATGACCAGGCACTGGCGCTAGTCGCGAAATATCCAGATCTGGGATTAATTATGGCTCCAACCACGATCGGTATTACCGCCGCATCAAAAGCCATGCAGGATGAGGGTCTGTGCGACACAGTCAAAGTCAGTGGTCTTGGTTTGCCATCTGAGATGGTTGATTACACCCTCAATGGTTGTGCTCCCGAGTTTGCCCTGTGGAGCTTTGTTGACCTTGGCTATCTGACCTATTACACCACCTATAAGATTTTGTCTGGTGAAATTGAAGGCGTTGAAGGTGAAACTTTCGACGCTGGACGTATGGGATCATACACTATCACGAAAGATCCCACCCGCGATGCTGGTCTGCGTATCTTGATGGGACCATTCTCAGTATATAACAAGGATAACGTTCAGTAGGATGCAGAATAGTTAATTGATGAAAATATAATTAACTAACTGAAAGTCAAAAAAGAGGCTCCTATACCTGAAACCAAGTGTCATTAAATTATTGACGCGGTCGAGGTTGGGAGCCTTTTTCAATAAGTATCTTATTTCTTGTTATTGATTTAGTCAAAAAGGAAACTGTATAAGAATCATCTCTATTTAGAAATTTTTAAAACCCTCTATTTTGAAGGTTATTATAAAAATTTTTATTATTATTAAAATCACAAAGGTTAGTACGAATATGGTACCAAATAAGTTGAATAAGGAGAAATAGATAATGAATTCAAAAGAAAGAGTGGAAAAAGCCCTTCGGCGAGAAGGTCTTCCTGACCAAGTTCCCTTACAATTTGATCTTTGTCGTCAATTATCTGATGCATTTGGCAAAAAATTGAATATACCTGTCCACTATACGGCATCCTATTATGAGGATGTGACATACCGAATCTCTGCAAATGAGGTCAGGGTGGCAATGGGAAGCGATTGTGTTATTGTTGGCGCAAGTTTACCAGGTGGTTATGAGCTCCCTGTTGATGAGAATGGGTACACCACAAATGAATTTGGAATGACAATGCGACAGGGGCCAATATACATGGAAGTGGTTAAGTATCCAATGCCTAATGTCAAAACAGCAAAAGAAGTAGAGGATTTTCAATTTCCTGACCCTCTCGCAGAGGGGCGCTACGATGATGCTGAAAAATATATCAAGATGTACAAAGATGAGTATTTTATTGTCGGCGATATGGAATTAACCATGTATGATATGATGCAGCAATTGGTTGGAACAGAAAAGTTGCTAATGGACATGGCTCTGGAAGCTGACTATTTAGAAGCATTAATGGATAAAACTAAAGACTTTGCTTTAGCAGTTGGTAAAAAGCTGATATCTATGGGTGTGGACGGAATTTGGTGTGGGGATGATTTTGGAGCGCAGAATGGGATGCTCATCTCTCCAAAGATGTGGCGAAAATATTTCAAGGGACGATATCGCCAGGTATATTCAGAGTTGAAAGCATTAAATCCAAATATCATTGTTATGCAGCACTGTGATGGAGCAGTTGCACCGATCTTGGATGATTGGGCTGAAGTAGGGTTGGAAGTATTTAATCCTGTTCAACCTAATGTTCCTGGACATGATCCCCAGGATTTAAAAAGTAAGTTTGGGGACAAATTATCATTTTGGGGCGCCATTGATCAACAAAAGCTCCTGCCGAACGGCACTAAAGAGGAAATCGAGGCGGACGTAGCAGAAAAAATTCGTATCCTCGGAAAAGGGGGAGGATATATGTGTTCACCCGCACATATTATTCAATCAGACACTTCAATGGAGAATGTCGAAGCATTCATTTCTGCTGTAAAAAAATTTGGCAAATATTAATTCGTGAAGTTGAGTGTTTCATACTGTGAAAAATATTCTGATAATTATTGTGAAATGCTCAAAATATGAGTTTATATAATAGCTCAGATCTAGGAGGATAAAATGGTTTCTAAACTGCGTTTTTCTGCAAACATCAACACCTTTAACGCCTGCGCTGACAGGTACGTTTTAGGTGGCTACGGAAAAAAACTGAGTACAGATGAATTAATCTCCGCAGCCCAGAAAGTTGACGATCTTACAGGTGTCGAATTAGTCGGCAAATGGCATGTCAATGATGATAATGTTGAGCAAATCCGCCGCCAGGTAACTGACGCGGGTTTTAATGTAACCTGTGTCACTCCGGACATCTGGGCTTCGGGGAAGTGGGGATGGGGTTCTTTTACTTCAAACGATCCCAATATCCGCAGAGAAGCTATTAATGAAGTAAAGAAATCAATGGAATGGGCAAAGCAGCTCAATTGCGAGGTAATTGATTTATGGTTTGGACAGGATGGATTTGATTACCCCTTGCAGGCAGATTACCCCAAAGCGTGGGGGCTTTTGATCGATGGCGTAGCAGAATGTGCTGATCATGTACCTGAAGTCAAGATAGTTGTTGAATATAAGCCTAAAGAACCACGCACCCACTGTTTTGTTGCCACCGTTGGGAAAACCCTTTTATTAATTGAAAAAGTCAATAAACCCAATGTAGGCGCCATGATCGATGTTGGTCATGCGCTGATGGGTTATGAAAATGCCGCTGAATCTGCTGCGTTGCTGCAATATTTCAGTAAAAAATTATTCTATATGCATTTTAATGACAACTGGCGTTATTGGGACGATGATATGACCGTCGGCTCAGTGCATACTATCGAAACACTGGAGCTGCTCTACTGGCTGGATCATCTGGATTATCAGGGCTGGTATGCATTAGATATTTTTCCATATCGCGAAGACGGCATCAAAGCCGCAAATGAATCTATCCGATGGATAAAGGGTCTCTATGGTGTACTCGAAAGAATTGGCCGAGAACGCATCGCAGAAGGTATCGCCAGCGGTGATGCAATGGCAATGTCTGCTTTAATGCGGGAAGCGTTCCTGGATTAATCTGCAAAATTATGGGTTGAGGAAAATGACTCATAAAAATAATTATCTGGCATTAGATTTTGGGGCAGAGAGTGCTCGCGCAATTCTGGGCACATTTGCAGATGAACACCTTGATATTTCCGAAGAATACCGCTTTCTCACAGGCGCTGATTTGGTACCAACCATGTATCCGGAGAAGATCAGGCCCAATCTCTACAGTGATTTAAGCTTCCAATGGGATTTTATCCGCCTTTGGAGAGAAGCAAAAAATGCCATAAAAAAGGTAGCAAAAGAGAAAACCATTCCCCTATCAGGCATCGGCATTGATACCTGGGGAGTGGATTTTGGTTTACTTGATCGTGATGGCTCTTTGATTGGGAATCCATTCAATTACCGGGACAGCCGTACAGTAGGAATGATGGAGGAAGCTTTCAAGCTGGTGCCCAAAGAAAAAATCTTTGAATATACCGGCATACAATTCATGCAAATAAATACACTATTCCATCTGTTATCACTGGTAATAAGTAAATCACCTGCGCTGAAAATTGCAGCAACATTTCTTACTATTCCTGACCTGTTTAATTATTTCTTCACGGGAAAAGCAATTAGTGAATTTACTATCGCCACTACTACACAATGTTATGATCCTCGCAAGCAAGATTGGTCTACAGAGTTGCTGGATAGATTAGGAATTCCACGTCGGATCTTCCCTGAAATTGTTATGCCGGGTACGATAATTGGCCCAATGCGAACTTCCGTCGCTGAGGAGCTTGGTGTGAATGTGCCTATCATAGCAGTCGCTTGTCATGATACCGGTTCAGCAGCAGCAGCTGTTCCAGCTGAAGGTCATAATTTTGTTTGGATCAGTTCAGGCACATGGTCCATTGTGGGCACAAACTCACCTAAACCAGTCATTAATAAATTAAGTTTCGCTAATAACTTTACCAATGAAGGCGGGTTGGAAGGCACATTCAGGTTTTCAAAAAATGTCATGGGCTTGTGGATTATTCAAGAATGCCGGCGTCAGTGGCATGAGGATGGCAGTGAATATTCCTACACCGAATTGACCAAAATGGCAAAAGATGCACCTGCATTGGTTTCTTTTATTGATCCAGACTTTGAAGAGTTCTTACGTCCAGGCAAAATGGTTGACCGCGTACAGGAATATTGTCAGCACACTGGGCAACCAATACCACGCGAGGTAGGAGAAATTGCGCGCGCGGTTTTAGAAGGTTTGGCATTGAAGTACCGCTGGGTCATTGAGCGCCTGGAAGAGATGGTAGAGCACAAGCTCGATACAATCCACATCATTGGAGGTGGAACTAAAAACACACTCCTCAGCCAATTTACTGCAGATGCCTGCGGTAAAAAAGTTATTACAGGTCCCGTTGAAGCCACAGCCATTGGCAATTTAATTGTGCAGGCGATTGCTAAAGGTGACATATCCTCGTGGGAAGAGGGGCGCTCTGTTATCTGTAATTCATTTGAAATCCTTACATTTAATCCTAGTGATCAAAAACCCTGGAATAAAGCCTATCAAAACCTAAGAGAGTTTATGGGTAAATAAATAAATTTGGAGATTAGAGATGAAACGCATTGGTTTTTTGTTAAAAGTACGCCAAGATAAAATTGAGGAATATAAAAAAGTACATGAATCAGTCTGGCCAGAAATGCGTGCTGCCCTGCATAGGACAGGATGGCATAACTATTCGCTCTTCATGCGCGAAGACGGGATGCTATTTGGATATTTTGAAACCCCTGAAAATTTCCAGTCTGCTCTGGATGGGATGGAGAAGGAAGCCATCAATAAGAAATGGCAGAAAGCCATGGAGCCCTACTTTGAAAGTCTGGGTGAAAAGCGTCCAGACGAATCCATGATTGAAATAGAAGAAGTATTTCACCTGGATTAAAAATCAGAAGCATTCAAAAGCTGTTTGGCTGTTTCAAAGATGTGATTCGCGCTCATCCTATATTTATCGAGGAGCAAATCGTACTGCCCGGACTCTGCAAATGTATTGCGGAGCCCGATGCGGCGCATAGGTGTAGGTAAATTTTCCGCTAAAACCTCAGCAACTGCACTACCCAGCCCACATTCAATTTGATGATCCTCGACTGTAATCACATATCCTGTCTTTCGGGCAGTTGTTAAAATCATGTTTTGGTCGATAGGTTTCAACGTGTGCATGTCAATTATTTCGGCTGAGATACCTTCTTCCCCCAACAATTCAGCTGCTTTGAGCGCTTGGCTGAGCATATCTCCAATTGCGATAATTGAGATATCTTTCCCCTCCCTGAGCAGTTTGCCATTCCCAATTTTAAAAGTATCCTCTGGTCCATAAATGATTGGGATAGCATCGCGTGTAAATCGCAGGTACACAGGGCCTTCGTATTTCGCTGCAGTCCGGACTAGTGCCTTAGTCGCGTAATAATCGCCGGGCATGATCACCACTAAACCCGGAATGGTACGCATCATGCCCAAATCCTCTGTCGCCTGATGTGTCACACCATCATTGGCAGCGGTGAGGCCGCCATGGCTCACTGCCACCTTGACATTCAAGTGAGGATAGGCAACAAAAGTGCGCAGCTGCTCGCAAGCCCGCATGCTGCCAAAGACAGCATAAGTACTGTAGAAGGGAACCTTCCCGGTCGTTGACATACCAGCTGCTGCTACCATCATATTTGCCTCTGCAATCCCAAACTGGTAGAAACGGTCAGGAAATCTATTTGCAAAGCGATTGGTGCGGGTAGATTTGGAAATATCCGCTTCCAGCACAACCAGGTTTGGCATCTCTGCTCCTAATTCAACCAGCGCCTCGCCAAAAGCATCCCGCGTGGAGATAGGATTTTGGTTTGCTGCCTTCTTGTAAGATGTAAGCAGGGATTCTCTACTGGCATTAGACAAAATGGATGGTTTGAAAGGTCCTGAGGGCTTACGAAATTTTTTCTGAAGTGTTTGTGGGTCATCAGCACTCAATTCTTTCATAGCCTGTATAAATTGTTCATCATTGGGCGCCTTACCGTGCCAGTCACATTTATCCTCCATAAATGACACGCCTTTCCCCTTAACTGTATGAGCAATAATCACAGAGGGTTTGTTTCTTGTTTGTTTCGCTTTTTCGATTGTGTCCAGGATATTGCCCATATCGTGCCCATCCATTTCAAATACCTGCCAGTTGAAAGCAAGCCATTTTTCCCTGAGGGGTTCACAGGGCATCACCTCATGGCAGTAACCATCCAACTGAAGATCGTTGTAATCAATAATGGCAGTCAGGTTATCTAACTTGAACTTCGCTGCCGCCATCGCAGCTTCCCACACTTGTCCTTCATCTAATTCACCATCACTTAGTAAAACATAAACGCTGATGCCGGGCTTTTCTTTTTTCAGACTCAATGCTATGCCCACCCCGCTGGATAATCCCTGACCCAGGGAGCCAGTGGTGAAATCTATGCCAGGTGTCTTCTTCATATCCGGGTGCCCCTGAAGGCGCCCGTTGATTTCGCGTAAGGTTAACAATTCCTCTTTAGGAAAAAAACCTCTTTCGGCAAGGCATGCATACCACGAAGGGCAAGCATGACCCTTGGACATGATGAAGCGGTCCCTTTCCGGCCATCTTGGGTTATTTGGGTCAATGCGCAGGAAGTGAAAATAGAGTGCAGTCACAATGTCAGCCGCGGAAAGCGACCCGCCTGGATGCCCGGATTGCGCTTTATAGATCATGGTTAGAATATCTCTGCGAATTATCTGCGCTTGGCTTTCTAACCTTTCAATTAAACGGGCTCTATTTTTCATTTATTAGCTCTATTGATTAAGTCCACTATTGGTCCCTCCTCTACTTTTCTTCTGGCCGAATATTATCTACCTGCCCGTAAATAAAGATGACTTCCAGAAAACCACTTTCTTCAAAACCAAATTGATGCCACTCCAGGGCGGGGATATGCATACTAAATCCCTCTTCGAGAGGGATTTTTCTGCCTAATTCTTCTTTGTTAGGACCAAAACGTACCCACGCCTTCTGTGCATCAAGCACATAGCAAATTTCCTCAGCATGATGGTGCGGAGGCGCAATCCCCATATCAGCGTCAAAGCGAGCGAAACCATAAGTTATTTTGCCGCTCTCAGAAAAAGCATCTTTGCCCACCGCTTTCCATATCCTCCGACCTGGTAGAGTGATGGTCTCTATTTCCTCTCTAGAAAAAATCTTCATTTATATCTCCAATATCTGGTAAAGATGGCTGATCAACAACTTTTGCCTTTCACCCTCGATTAATTAATATCCAATCTTCCCATCGGGATGGTCTTCCAATACCCGTGGATCATACATGGGAACGAGAATGTCCGCTTCCTTGCGAATACGTTCATATGCCTTCAACGCTTCATACATATTTTCACTGATGCCCAGCATACGGTTTTCTTTTATATGCTCATAGCGGAAAAAGCAATCCGAAAAAATCACGTCCCCTTCTTTCGTTTTTACTTTTACCGCAACGGAACTCCGGTGATGCACACCAGTCCAGAACACATCAATCCCCGGTAGAATTGTCACCTCGTTTTTCATGAAATTCATACGCTCCCAGGCTTCTAGAAATACATAGCTGATTAAGCGTTTAGGAACGCAGGCATAAAAATTGTCATGTGGGTGTTTCTTGTAACGCGGTGCAAATAGTTCAGCCCAGCCATTGCGGTTAACATATATTTGAGCGTTAGGGAACTTGTCAATGCCGCCAATTGCATAGGGCTGTAGGGGTGTGATTATCAGATGCTGAATATCCTTTGGTTTCACTCCCACAGCCGCTAAGCGTTTTTCGATTAAATCATCATCATGAACCACAAATTGATGGCGACCATTCGTGCCTCCCCCCCACAGCTTATTGAGCCATTCCAGGTAATCCAATGGGGGTCCGCTGTTCACCATCACCACCTTATCGCCCCCGCGGATCAGCATGGCATAAACATTTAATGTCTCCCATTTATCATCACCAAAATTCGACATCCAATAAATTTCAGCACCGGGAGTTTCTGGAAATTGCCCGATTTTGAGAACATCAATTTTGTATTCCATTTTTATTTTCTCCTTTTAAAACATGCAGCTTAATAATTTGACTCGGATTTTCAATAAAATCTGACATTGTTCGCAAAAAAGCGGCACCTTCTACCCCTCCCAGGACACGATGATCACAGGAGAATGTCAATTTAATGGTTGGCTTTAAAACAACCGCTCCATTTATACCCACTGGTCTATCCTTCACTGCTCCCACAGCCAGAATCCCACTTTGGGGCGAGTTGATAATAGCAGAGAAGCAGTCGATATCAGCCATACCTAAGTTTGTGATAGTAAAGGTACCCCCCTTCATCATATCGGGCTTGAGCAATCTTTGCTGGGCTTTTTCTACTAATACCGCACGTTCCCGTGCAATCTCTGATAAGTGCTTTTTATCTGCCCTGTGAATTACGGGAACAACAAGTCCCTCATCAATTGCCACTGCTAAACCGATATTTGCTGCTTGATAAATCTTAATGCGTCCATCTGCCCAGGATGCATTTGCTAATTGGTGCTTCTTTAGCGCAGCAGCCGTAAGCTTGATAATTAAATCATTGATAGTAATGTGCAGGCCTTGTGAATGCTCTGGTTCCGCGTTTATTTTTTCTTTAAGAATCAAGAGCTTCTCTGCGATTATCTCTTTCTGAAGATAAAAATGGGGGATGTTTTTAAAGCTTTCTGTTACACGCTTGGCTGTTCTAACCTGTATGGGGGTTAACTTTTTCCATATAAAACCGCTTTCTTCCTCCCTGTTCTCCAAAAAATTAAGTATATCCTTTTCAATAATTCTGCCATCCGGACCACTTCCTGGAGAAATTTCAGCAGCATCAATGCCGTGCTGTGTAGCAATACGCCTGGCACGCCGGGATATTTTTATTTCTGTCTTTTGCTCTAACTTTTCCCTTTTCTTCTCTGATCCAGGTGCTCCTTTTGATTTTCCAACTTCATGATTAACAACTTCCCTTTTCTTGGTCCCGGGAGCACTCTTGGCAAAAAGAGAATCTGATTGCGGGGCTGTCCCGCTTTGGGTTTCCGTAGAGATTATTCCAATGACTTGCGTAACCGGCACAACCGCCCCATTTTCAGCATGGATCTCCTTGAGAACCCCTGTTGCCGGCGCTTCCAACTCCTGAACCACCTTGTCGGTCTCAATCTCTACTAACCCTTCGCCCTCCTGCACCTTTTCGCCAGCTTTTATTAACCAGCGGATAACCGTACCCTCTTCCATCGTCAAGCCAAGTTTCGGCATAATCATTTCAATATCCATACAAACACTACCTCGTTAATCCATCAAGAAGCCGCCGTTCACATCCAGCACTTCACCGGTGATAAATTCTGCCTCATCTGAAGCCAGAAATAGAACAGCAGAAGCCACATCATCGGGCTTTCCGATGCGTCCAAGAGGGAAGCTCTTTCGCAGCTGCTTAAGTTTTGCTTCCCCCCATGCACGGGTCATATCAGTCTCAACGGTTGCTGGGGCGATGGCATTAGCAGTAATGCCGTATTGGGCATAAGCCCGCGCCAAGCACCATGTTAATGCAAGCAATCCTGCTTTGGAGGCTGCATAATGGGCCCCAACCAGTACCCCACCCATTTTTCCGGCAGCAGAAGATATATTGATAATCCTACCGCAATGAGTGGGTTTCATGGTTGGAAGGACATTCTGACAGCACAGAAATGCGCCTTTCAGATTAATATTTATTACCTGGTCCCATTCTGCTTCACTAATATCCTCAAAGCCAGTGAGCGGGCAGATGCCAGCATTATTGACCAGGATATGAATTGAAGAAAATTCTTTTACTGCTATTTCAACCATTTTTTCAATTTGACT